>MDTA01138942.1_pt1 | contig 20213 bp, 19 predicted proteins | sample 811151 | NCBI WGS metagenome assembly MDTA01 (sample SAMN05326648, study PRJNA326480) | marine metagenome | isolation source: seawater | place: Indian Ocean: South | collected 2010 | reverse complement strand
GCATTGACCCAGGCAGCGTGCAGTCGGATTGGGAAAGGTTGACTTGGCGCTGCGGGGGTGGCTGCCGGAGCTGCTGGAGCTACCGGAGCCGCCGGAGCTGCCGGAGCCGCCGGAGCTGCCGGAGCCGCCGGAGTTGCCGGAGCCGCCGGAGTTGCCGGAGCCGTGTTTGGCACGGGAGCGAGCGCTGGCTGCTCGAGGTCCATTGGTTTCGGCGCCGCAGGTTGCGCTGCCTGGACCATGAGGGACACATAAAACCCACCGGCCTCCGCATCGGGAACCCGCAGGACGAGCGTTTTGGGACCATCGCTGATTTTGAACTCACCCTTTTGCAGTTGCCCAGCGCCGGCAACACCACTGGCATCATCGGCCACGTTCCCTAAAACGGTTGCCCAAACCTCCTCACCATCGATCAATCCGAGAACACGGATCTTCTCTGGTCCCTGGTTAGGTTGCGCCCGACGGACATGAACCTTGACCGTGCCTGGACACGAGAGTTCGTAGAGAGCGGGCGCATTGCCCTTGAATAGGTGGTAAATACCCTCTGGGCCGGTCGCTGAATCGACACCGTTCGCCGGGGCAACAGCCACTGGTGTGGCAAGAAGTAGGGCTGAGAGAATTTGCATCATAAAACCTCCAGCGCATACCAGTCGGAAAGACCAGATGCTGCGGTGACACCGATTACATACCGACCTCTGGCCTGGAAGGTAAGTCGGATACTGGTCACACCGGAACCGAGTTCTTCCGGTGTCGGTAAAATCGTTTCATTCTCCGGGGAATTGATAACATGCCAGTTCCCGTTTTCGCTGTGAGTCGAACGTAAAATAAGCGCTTCGCCAAGCCTTCCCTGAGTCGGACCCGTAATCTGGGGTAAATCCTGGGCGGTATATTGGGCACCCACAGCCACAGCCAGGAAGTCGGGAAGGGAAACTGCGTTATCGCTCTCGACGGTCAGCGCAAACAGATAACCGCCTGCCGCAAGATTGGTCATCTCGACGTCGGGACCCGATTCGAACGCTGTCAGTTGCCCATCTGGGCTCAGAACATGCCGCCATTGGTGGGAGACCATCGATCCCGCCGTCTGACTGGTCAAGAGGAGGGGTTCATCAAGGTCGGGGTGAAGGAAATTGTTACCAGCGTTCGCGACCAAAAGCGTCTCCGGACCGGCAGAAAAACGGATCGAGACGAGATCGGGGAAAGATGTTTCGACTCCATCACTTACCTTCAACTGCACGATGGAGCGTCCCGAGAAGTTTGGCGAGCCGATGATCGTTGGGTTCGGTTGGTCCCATCCGATCAGTTGGACCGAGTCATCGGTGGGCTCAAGCACCTCCCAGAAGAAGTCGAGGGCATTGCCATCGGGATCTTGACTTCCTCGACCATCGAGCACGAGAGATGAGCCTGCACGAACGACCTGATCGTAGCCTGCAAAGGCCTGGGGGGCCTGATTCGCGATGTATTGACCACCACCGGAACAGGCGATCATCAACAGGGGAAACAAAAGGACGTAACGGTCTGTTGCCATGGTGTTATGTTGGGCGGAACTTTCAATGGGGTCAAACAATGCATGCGCAATGTTTGACGCAAGCCCATAGTGGTGGTCTAGTTCGCCAGGACGGCCCCCGGGGCCGAGATCCGATGTTCAGGAGCGAAAGTGAGCGACGAGAAAAATACCGGCGACGATTTGCTCGCAGATCTTAGCGCCCTCATGGATGAGGAGCTAATTCCACTGCCTGGTGCTGGGGATGCAGCCCCAGCATCAACACCCGATCCGAGCAGCGATGAGACGATTCTTTCCGATGTCGATGACATTCCGGTCATTGCTTTGCCATCTTTAGAGGATGACGGAATGGATATTGTGGCGCTCCCTGGCGGATCGGTTGAATCCGATACAGTCCTAACGGAGCCCGCTGCCGCGGAGTCTGGAAATCTCGGCTTTGACGACCTCTTTGGGGACGAAGAGCCAGCGGCAGTCGAGGAAAGCGCCAGCTTTGATGATCTTTTCGGTGACGAAGACGTGGCCGGTGTCGATCTCGTTGCTGAGGCCCCAGTCGAACGCAGCGTGGTTACTGAGGATCCACTGCTCGATATACTCGATGGCGATCTCGATGAGTTCCTCGCAGAACCGGCTGAGGAAAGTTACTCCGTGCGGACGTCGGGCGGTGATATCCTCGGACCCTACACCGCCTCTCAGATCGAAAACATGCTGAGTTCGGGCATGCTACTTGGTGCCGAAGAGGTAAGTACAGACGATGAGAACTGGTCCATACTTGCTCAGCACCCTGCCTTCGCAGGTCAGGTGGATCAAACCCAACTGATCGAAGCTGGCGCCATGGATGCGCCTGCTTTTCCGATGGTCGATCCCACGGAGGAGAACCTTCCGGAACTGGCAGAGGTCGCTGCTCAAGCAGCAGGTATGGGCGAGGGCGGTGCCGTCATTGCTCAGGTCCGGCGCAAGGGACCCGATCTCCGTGTCATCGGCGTCGGGTTGAGTCTGGTTGGTCTGCTGGTGGGGGCTGCGTGGTGGATGGGTTGGATTAGTTTCGGGACGACAGGTGCTGGAGGAGAGGGGGCGATCACCGTGCAGGTGAGCAAGTTCGCCTCCATCGACGATATTTTGAAGAAGGACAGTCTCGATGCAACCAGTCGCAGGGCGGGTTTGCTTGAGAACGAAACGAAACAGAACCCGCAAGATTTAGAGTCGAAGGTGTCGCTGGCTCGTCTTTACTGTGAGTTAGCGCTGCGATTCGGGAAGCCTATGGCACGAACGAAGCTGAAGCGAACCATTGCGGGGCTCAGCGCCGATCAAATCCGAGGCAATGCTTATGATTTCGCTCGTTCTTGCAACGCCATGGTCGAAAATCAGCTACCGCAGGCCGCCAAGTACATTTCGCCTTATCTGGGGGCCAAGGATGTGGAAGCTCTCAACCTTGCTATGTTGCTGGCGGCTGAAGAGAAGAAAGTAGATGAGATTCAGCGCAATCTTGACCTCGCCCTCGGTGCGAGTGGTGAGGATTATCATGCACGGCTTTGGTTTACTGCTGCGCGGTCCTTTGAGCGGGCGAAAGCATTGGAAGAATCAAAGGAGGCGTTTGTCAACGTGACCGACCGAGATTCGACCCGGGCGGATGCGTGGTTAGGGCAAGCACGTGTGGCTATGGACCTACTGGACGAGGCGCCCGACGAGGATCAACTCGAACCCATTGAGCGGGCTTTGCAGGAAGCCGAAAAAGCCATCGATGCATTGCGATCCAAAAAGGCATGGGCTGGCCAGATTTATCGGTTCATGGGCGAGTTGCAGGTTTACCGGAGTGATTACGCCGAAGCGGCGAGAATCATGGAGAAGGGGCTCACGTATCTTTCCAAAGACACCGAGTTGATCGCCCGTGTCGCTCACGTGCTCCGTTTGGGAGGGGATTTCGATGGTGCCAAGCAGACGTGGGAGCGTTTGTTGGAGGTCGACCCTGGTAACGAAAGCGGGATCGTAGGCATCGCCGATATCTACATTCAGACAGCGAAATACGAAGCGGGAGCCACCCGACTCGCCGCTCTCGTTGCAAGTCAGAAAAATCCCACGGCTTCGATGATCTTTTGGGAGGCAGAACTTACCTGGTTTATGGGCAACAAAAAGACCGCCAAATCCCTCTACCAAAAGGTTCTGAAAGTCGACACCAGCTACGTTCGAGCCATCGTTGCATTGGGTCGTATCGACTTGGAGGAAAATAACATTGATACGGCGACGAAACGCTTGAAGATGGCCGAGACAGTCGATCCTAAGAATGCCTGGGTGTTCATTGGCTGGGGTGATTACTACAAGAGTCAGAAGAACTTTGAGATGGCGGAAAAAAGCTATCGAGAAGCTGTGCGGGCAGATCCTGACGAGCCGAGGGCTCACTATCTGTTGGCAAAAGCATTGTTGCTTCAGGGGCGACGAAAGGAAGCGCTGAAATCCATCGACCAATCCCTTGTGATCGAGGAACGAAATCCGAAGTTCATGGTGGAACGAGCACGGGTACTGGACAGCATGGAGCGCCACAGCGAAGCCATCAATCTGATGAAGCGAGCCATTCGTGTGATGCCAAACGAGGATAAGTTTTACGTGCAGTTGTCCGATTTCTTGATCGAGCGAGGCAATATTGGTGAGGCTCGGAACCATCTACAGACCGCCGCCGGCTTGGACCGTGAAAATGCAGAAGTGCACTTCCTGCTCGGCAAAACTTATGTGCGAGAAGATCCCGAGAAGGCACTGGGTTACCTTCAGACGGCCGATCAACTCCGACCCAAGCATTCTCGCACCTTATTGCTCATGGGTGAGTCGCACTACCGGGCCAATCGGCTTCTCGACGCTGTCGACAGGCTGAGTGAATCGATTGGTGTCGATTCCGGTGATTCAGACGCTCGAGAGTGGCGTGCACGAGCTTATCGCGATCAAGGGCAGTTCCGGGAGGCGTTGCTGGACCTCGACCAAGCATTACGCATTCGGGGTGATGAGGCTCGACTCTTCTACCAACGGGGTGAGATCTATCGTCACTGGGCGAAGAACCGAGATGCCCTAAAAGAGTACAAGAAGGGGATTAAGGTCGATCGTAAGTATGCGCCTGCCCACTGCCGTAGTGCTGAGATTTACGTGGATGGCGGCAAGTTGAAGCGAGCTTGGAAGTTTGCCCAGCGCTGTGTGAAGTTGGACAAAACTAACGGCCCAGGACAGCTTGCGATGGCGATGTTGTACAAGGATCGTGGGAACTACGAGAAGGCTCGAGATCATCTCAAACAGAGCGTCAAAGTTCAGGGAGATCATTACGAGCGCGCCCAGGACGAACTCGAGACCCTGAATCGCTTCAAATAGTCAGACTGTGAGTGCACGAGCTGGCGATCAGTTCGCCGATTACCTGCTCCTTCATAAGATTGCCCAAGGGGGTATGGGCGAGGTCTTCGTCGCCCGCCGGGTGGGGCCTCAGGGCTTCGTTCGTCACGTTGTCCTCAAGCGGATGCTTCCCCAATATCTCGATCGTTCTGAATACGTTGAAATGTTCTTCGCTGAGGCCCGCCTGGCCTCCCGACTGCATCATGACCGCATCGTCCAGGTGCTTGAGGTCGGCGAGTGGCAAGGGGACTATTACCTAGTGATGGAGCACGTTCGAGGCGTGAACCTGCGACAACTGCTCGATGCGGCGCAAGCGGCCGGTCGGCCTGTCCCGGCTGCTGCATTTTGTCGTTTGATGGCCGAAGCAGCTGACGGTCTCAACTACGCTCACAACGCCAAGGATCACGACGGCAGTCCGCTGGAATTGGTCCATCGAGACATCAATCCTTCAAACCTTCTCATCGGGTGGGATGGTCATCTCAAAATTATTGATTTGGGCATTGCTAAGAGCGTTTTGGCGGAGGGACGTACGCAAACAGGCATGTTGAAAGGTAAATACCGCTACATGTCTCCGGAACAGAGCGAGGGGCACGATCTGGACGCACGTAGCGACCTGTTTGCTTTGGGCTTGGTGGTCTACGAGGGGCTCTCAGGCCGGCACCCTTTTCATCGAGAAGGGCTTGCGTTGACTCTGGCTGCGATTCAAAGCGCTTCGCTGCCACCGCTGGAGGACCCGGAGCTTCGGGACGCTAATGCTGTTTTACGCCGAGCTTTGGCAAAATCGCCAGAGGATCGATTCGATTCTTCTGCGGCTTTTGCGTCCGCTCTGAGGGAGCTCGCCTCCAGCTGGGACGGACCTCCAGATTTGACCGAACTCATGCAGGAACTCTTCGTTCACGATATCGAGTTCGAAAAGCAGTTACTCGCTCTTCGTGACCCCGAGGAGATTCGACGGCTTGCCGCCGATCAGACTCGCCCCCTTAAGCTCCCCACATCCCTTATCGAGGGACTTGCCGGAGAACCTGGATGGACGGGACTTTTGGAAGGGAGTCAACAACCCGGAGCGCACAGTACCAAAGTCCAGTTGGCGAGCCCGTCGAAAGAGGTGATCGAGCCAGAAAATTCATTGCAGACCGATTGGATCGACCCCGGTCCTCAGCGTTGGTCCATGGCGATGGCTGCATTACCGCTCTTGATCGGCTTGGGGTGGTTGGCTGTTTCGGTGAGTTTCGAAGAAGCTACAGAAGGCGCTCAATCAAACGCCGGGTCAAGTCTCCCCGTCCCCGGACCCATCGACTCTGGTGCAGTATTGCCTTCGAAAGCATTGGTCGATGTGGGCTTCGAGGCGAAACAGAAATCAACAGATGCAGGGCTGCCCCAGTTTGCACCTCCCCCGGTTCGGCTTGAGATTCGAGGAATGCGTAGCAATTTGCCCGGTGGCGAGATTCCCCTTGAAGAAAAGGGGCGATTTCTTTTGAGAGCGCCAGGATTAAAGGTTGAAGCGCGGTATCGGCGGGAGACAGCAACCTCACTGGCAGTCAGTTTACTCAGTGCAGACCCCTTTGTGATTTTATATCGTGGCGACGGTCCGGCGGTCGGCCGGATTCCTCCATCACGACATGTGACTTTGCGAATTGGCCGGCGGACGATTTTCCGACTTCTTCGTCCAGGCCAGCCGGAAGTTAAACTGAGCATCAAGTTGGTCGCACTGCAAAAGCCCCCACGGAATCAAGTATCCGACGACACGAACGGCGCACCCTAGCGCTTCGCGGCAGGGATCGGTAGCTTGCCGATGATGATGGCTCTTGTCTTGATCCTCGCCGTTCCCGGTGATCTCAACCCTCCAGTGGTTCGTCACGAACCACCGGCCCTGCGCGCGAAGGATGGCGGGGTTTATCTTTGGTTTGAGGTTCGCGATGACTCCAAGCTCTTCGGCCAAGCGCTCTTCGTCCGTACGGGGCCTGGCGACCCATGGCGTCGACAAGAGCTGATACCGGTCGCAACGGGCTGGTTCGAGGCGAAACTTCGTCGCCCTGGCGCATTTCAATACTTCTTCGAGGTCTTCGATGAGGAAGGTAACGGTCCAAGCCGGGTTGGAACGCCACAAGCACCTTTTAGAGCGCCTGTTCTTATCGGCGAGTTGGATGGACGCAGGCCGTGGGACCCCCCCCCACCGCCCAAAATAGTCGAGCCGCTTCCGGAACAAGCGCCACCGACGGTGGTGAGCGCATTGCGAGATCTCTGGTCGATCCCTGAGGTTCGTCGCAACAGCGTTTACACGGCGGCTGGTTTGGTTTCAGTGGGTCTTTCCTATGGCGCATGGCGAATGCTTCGTTCCCCAGGTGGTCAAGGGCAGGTTACGCTCGTTCCGGTGGCGCCATGAAACGGGTCTGGCTCGTTTTCGTTCTGGTCGTTGGGTGTGGCGGTTGGGAGGAACCGGGCGATGATGGCTTGCCGCTGCCTGCTTGGATGCAATCCACTTGTGGACGTGATCTAACCGCTGTTGAAGGCCGGTTGAGGGTGAGTGGCCATGAAATCCCATGTCCTTTGCTTATCGACTTGGAGGGGGGGCGGGTCCATGGCGATTGTCCCCAGGTGACGACGGGTATCGACCGCGTGGTTGCCCTTGAGTTTTTTGTCCGATTCGAGGGCGAGGAGTTGGTCCTCAGTCAGCAATTGGGCAAAGCGGTTCTAACGGACCTTCCTGAAGCAGCGAATCGAGTCAGCGTTGCGGTGGCTTCAGAGGTGACGACCCGTGATTGTTTGCAGCGCTTGAGTCCGCCGGATCGAGACCTTAGGGTGTGTGATGAAGATGGTGACAGTCTGACCAACCTTGACGAATACTGCTCTCAGGACCGAGACCCCTTGAGAGTCGAACGTATTGGAGACCCGTAGTGATGAGTGAAGATTCGATCTTCTCCCGTGTGGAGACAGCGTTAGAAGGGGAAGCGGGCGAGGTACGGCAGGAACTCGATGTGGTTCGGTCTGCCCTCGAAGAGTTGCTTCGCTCTGGCGATCCAAAAGAGAAAGCATCGGCGCGCCGAGCTCGGCTGGCTGTGGATCGTACACAGGCTCTATTCGATGACCTGTTCGCCCTTCGAGAAAAAATGCAGGGAGAGGCCGCAACCCCCGAAGATTGATGGCGATAATGGTTGTGTAACGCAGACATCCCCTTGGGGTAAGGAGAGCATCATGAGTGATATTAGTCGTTTGAACAGTGGTGGTTCGATTCGCTTGAACACCCAGAATCAGCACACCCGTCAGACCGCTCGGAACGACTTTGGTTCCATGGTGCGTCGTGGCGTGGCGAGCGGTGCGGGTGCCATGGGTCAAGCAGCAGGTGTTGCTGCCCCCTTCATCCCGGGCGCTGCTGTTGTGAGTGCATCGATGGAGCAGGTCGCCGGAGCTGTTGCGCCAGGCCAAGGGCAGGGACAGGTTGGAAACTACCAAAATGGGACATTGACGGTCCCAGGCCAAGCGCCTGGCACACAGACGGGCGCCCAAGGCCAGGCCGCGCAGGGCAGCGGCAACGCTGCTCAGGATTTAATCAACCAGACCAAAGAGCTTCAAGAGATGCAGATGAGTTTCAATCTGCAGTACCTGAACCTGCAAGAGAAGATGCAGAATGAGAACCGCCAGTTCAGTACGGTCTCGAATGTGCTGAAGACGAAGCACGACACGGCAAAGAACGCGATCAACAACGTTCGATAAAATAAGCCAACAGGTGGTCAGAATCTTTGGCGGGGGCTATAAGGTCCCCGCCAAAGCTTTTTTGGCAGCCAATTGGGAGTGAGACATGACGACATTGGAGGGGCTGGTCCCCGTGCAACAACGCACCGTCGCCTTGATGCTAGAAGCCGGGCAACTGTTGAGTCAGATGGGGCGTTTCAAACAGGCAGTTGATGTCATGGACGGTCTCGGTCATCTGCTCCCCTCGTCCGGTATTCCCCCCATGTTCCGGGGGAACCTGCTTTTTGCCCAAGGTCGTTTGGGACCGGCGGAAGCCGCCCATCGAGAGGCCGTGGAACGAGCACCGGATCAGGCAGCCTGCTGGGCTCATTTGGGCGAGGTCTTACTTTGGTCCGGTCAGGAAGAAGAGGGGATTCAAGCCTGTGAGAAGGCGATCACGTTACCTGGTGATCCGGATGCGAAGCGCTTTGCGACCCATTTGGTCGAGGCCCAGAAACTCGGTTGCTTCGAGAAGGTGGACTCATGAGAATCGGTGGACCTCGGGGACCGGGCGGGCCGAAGGCGCCGAAGAAGACCGATGGGCCGAAAAAGAGCTCCGGGGCTGATTTCAAAGCGAAGGTCGAAGCGGCCGGAGCTGTCGACTCCATCGACCCCGACGAGCCTCAAAATGCGATGGTCGAGGCTTTTCGAGCGATTGCAGAAGGTCTGAGAGACGGTGAATACGAAGACCGCAAAGGCGCGATTAAGCAGCTTGTTCACGCAGTGATCGAAGAACGATTCAAAGGACTCCGAGGCAAAGGCTTGGAGAGCCTTGAGGAGAAGGTTGCTGATGTCATTGATAAAGATCCTCAAATGGCAACGAAGTTAGCGGATCAGTTCCGTCGACTTGCTGAGGGAAAGAAATGAGCGGAGCCGTCGTGCGAGATCTACCCCGTCTTCCCAATGGTCAGTTGGATCAGGCGCAGGTCGTGAGCGATAACGAGGGGATGGTACGTTCTATCGCTTTCAAAGTGATGCGCCGACTTCCGCCTCAGGTGGAGTTGGACGATCTAATCTCCTATGGCCAACTCGGATTATTAGAGGCTGCTCAGCGCTTCGACCCCAAAGGGGGCGCCCAATTTTCAAGTTATGCCTATTACCGTGTCCAGGGAGCGATCTTTGATGGTTTGCGGAAAACCGGTTGGTTAAAGCGTAGCGAATACGCTCATGTTCGCGCTGAACGGGGAGCCTCAGAATACCTGGCCTACCAGGCCAACAGGGCGCAAGGGAAGATTGGCCAAGACCGTAGGACCATTGAAGAAGAGGTTGCGGAGACGGCAGATACTGTCGCCAGTTTGGTGACGATCTTTGTGACTTCTTTAGAAAGCTTCGAGCATTTACCACTGAAGGACGAGCGAACAGAAGCACCGGATGACCGAGTCGAGCGCAAGCAGATGGTGGGCGCTGTACGTCGACTAGTCGAGGAAATGAGCGACGAAGATCAGCGAATTTTGAAAGGCTTCTACTTTGAGCAAAGAACACTCAAAGAGTTGGGCGAAGACATGGGGTTATCCAAATCGTGGATGAGTCGGAAGCACGCTCAGTGCATCGAACGACTTCGAACGGCCATGGAAAATTACCTGCAAGACGCAACCATCACGTTGGGCGGACGATAAAGGGTTCGGTAAAGAACAATTCCATGGGGAGAGCGACACCATGAGCGGTATCGAAGGAAGTGGCAGCGCAGCAGATCTAATGCAGCAGGTTCAGCAACTGCAACAGTCCATGGAGCAACAGCAGAGTCAGGGTGTGGGCGAAGCCCAGTCCAGCCAGTTCAGCCAGATGGTGAACAAACCGGAGGCCACCGAGCAAGCCGGAAAGATTGAGGAACTTAAAGGCGTGGATATTGTTGCTCAGGCTCAGCAAACAGATTTGAATCGGATCAACTCGGTGAAACAAGCGCTCCAGGCGAACAAGGTCGAAGGAATCACTGCACCGGGTCAAGCGGGTTTAAGCAAGCTGCTCGGTGGTGTGATGGACGGTCAGGGTAAGCTCGACAAAATCATCAAGCTTGCCACCAGCGGTCAGCAGTTCAACCCGACAGAGTTATTGGCCATCCAGGCCGGCGTTTATAAGTTTAGTCAGGAACTCGAGTTGACCAGTAAAGTGGTCGAGAAAGCGACCAGCGGCGTTAAGCAGACGCTCCAGACGCAGGTCTAGCTCGTACTAAGGACGTTTGTATGATCCGGGCTCGATGTCGTTTATGGACATCGAAGGTCTCAGTCTTCATCCCTTGCGGCAGTAAAACGTGTGGTATCCGGTTCCCAAACTGGAGGTGTAGGATGCCCGCCTGCTTTTCTCGTTTCGTCTCGACCGTACTTTGTGCCGTGACTCTCGCTTGCGCTTCAACGCCAAAGGTTGCCGAACTCCAGCCCGAACCGAATCTCGTCCCGGAATGGGAGACGACGATTCTCAAAAGTCATCCACTGGTAGGGCGGCTCTGGTCCACGGAAGCTCAACGCTTCGTGACGACCGAAGCGTTGAAACAGTCGGTTCAGGCATCGTCGATGTTGTTTCTTGGGGAGCGTCACGACCATCCGGATCATCACCGGATTCAGGCCCGGGTTCTGGAGTTTGTTGCTCCTAAATCAACGATTGCATTTGAGATGCTCGACGAGGAGGACGTGCCTCGTATTGAAGGGGTCCGGGAGCCGGAGGCTTTTCGAAAAGCGAGCGAGTGGGATCAAAGTGGCTGGCCAAAATTCGATTTGTATCGGCCGATTTTCGAGGTGATCTATCGTCGCAATCTTCACATCCTTGCCGCACACCCAAGTCGATCTCGTTTGATGGGTATGGCTCGGGCGCCGGACAAGTACCGGGAGGAAAATGCTGCCCGGCTCGGGCGGATTTCTGCCGCAGGGCAGGCGACCTTACGTCGTGATATCGACCGGGGGCATTGTGGACAGGCCAATGCTGCTGTGGTGGCAATGATGATGAATGCACAAACCTTCAAGGACGAATGGATGATCAAACAACTTCGTCACGCAACCGGTCCTCAAACCGTGGTGATTGCCGGTAACGGCCATGTCCGAGACGATTATGGCTTGCAAAACCACTTTGATGGACCGGCTTTAAGCCTTGGAATCATCGAGGTCCAAGCCGACCAAATGAAGGCGCAAGATTATGACCCTCAGCGCTATGACTTTCTCTTCTTTACGCCCCGGCTCGACAATCTTGATCCCTGCGAGAAATACAAGGAAGCCCTGAAAAAGATGAAAGAGAAGTATCGAAAGTCGCCTCCCAAGCACTAGCCTTTCTTCCCATTAAGGGTCCGATCTGCCGATTCGACGAGTGGCGCGATTCGACGGTAACAAACGCCACGCCCCTCTTCTGTTTCGAGACGAGAGCCCACGGTGTCTTCCAACGACACCACGTCTTCACAGATGAGGGCTCAACAGGTGGCGCCTGGTCAACCGATCGTGGGATTTACTTCCTTCCCTCTCGCCGACGTTCATCAGTACCGATGGCAAGCGGATCACTGGCTGTGTTGGGTCGGTCACTGCAAAACGGATTCAATGGCATCAACCAGCCGTTTGTCTTTTGGCTGGATCCGACTGTTGAAGCGCCCCACGACATTGCCCTCTTTATTGACGAGAAACTTCTCAAAGTTCCAACCGATCTTCCCCTGAAACGTCTCCGGACTGTCTTGAGTCAGAGAGCGATAGACGGGGGACATATTGGTCCCGTTCACTTCCACCTTCGACAGGACGGGAAATTCAACGCCGTAGTTTGTCCGGCAAAAGTCTTGGATTTCGGCGTCGGTACCTGGCTCTTGTCCCATGAACTGGTTGCATGGAAACCCGAGCACCTGAAGCCCCCGAGCGCTGTACTCTTTGTGCAACTCCTGAAGCCCCTTGTACTGCGGCGTGTACCCACACCGTGATGCCACGTTCACGATCAGCACCGCTTTCCCTCGATACTGCTTCAGGTCGTGGTCCTCGCCAAAGGCGTCTTTCACAACATGATCCAGGGCGCTCGATTTTGATGTCATGGTCTGCTCTCCCGTCGTCGTTTCTGTTTGTTTCGCTTTCGTCGTCTCTAAGTCCACGACCGCTTTTGAAAAGCACGCACTCAACATTCCCATCAACACTACGCTGCTCCTTAACACAACCTACCTCCAACGACCGCCTACTTTGAGGCTGTCATCTCCATGGTTTTTGAAAATCGGACATCGTCATAACGCTCTCCAATGGAGTTTATTTGGTACAGTCCGTCCGCCATGAAAACGAGATGACCGCGAGCATCTGTTGCTAAGTTTTGGGGATAGAGTCGTGCCAGCTTGTCGATCTGATTTTGATCGCCATGGAGCCAACGACAACAGGTGTAACTGACCGCTTCCCAACTGCAGTCGACGTTGTATTCGTGTTGTAAACGATGAGCGACCACTTCGAACTGCAGCGATCCGACGGCGCCAACGATCACTTCATTACCCAGTTGACGCTTGAAGACCTGAGCGGCTCCTTCCTCACCGAGGTGGACCAAGCCTTTGTGGAGTGCTTTGGAAGCCAGTGGGTTTTTCAACCGAACTTTGCGGAACAATTCAGGGGCAAAATGAGGAATTCCAGTCACTTGAAACTGTTCACCCTCCGTAAAGGTATCGCCCACCTGGATGGCGCCTTTATCGTGCAAGCCGACGATATCTCCCGCAAAGGCCGTTTCCACAATACTTCGCTCTTGCGCCATGAAAGTGATGGGGTTGTGCATCCGAATTTGGCTCCCCGTTCGAACTTGATGCAGCCGCATTCCCTTTTTGAAGGTTCCCGAACAGACCCGCATGAATGCGATTCGGTCCCGATGAGCCGGGTCCATGTTTGCTTGGATCTTAAAAACGAAGCCGCTTACCTTACCTTCGTTGGTCTCGACTTCTCGGGTTGTGGTCATGGTGTGGCGAGGACGGGGGGCTAATTCGACCAGGCAATCGAGATACTCTTTCACACCGAAGTTGTTCAGTGCACTGCCAAAAAAGACCGGCGTTTGTTCGCCGTTTAAGTATTTTTTGAGGTCAAATGCATCGCCGGCCTCTCGTACGAGCATGACTTCTTCTCGGAGCGCATCAGCGGCTTCAAGACCGATGAGTTCATCGATTTGATCATCATCGATATCCTCTACAGAAACGATTTCCTCCGGTACTGCGTGTTCACCGCCCCGAAACAACTCAAGTCGATCTCGATGTAAGTTATAGACGCCTTGAAAATCTCTCCCGATGCCGATGGGCCAGGAGAACGGAATGCATGTGACCCCCATGATCTCTTCAATTTCGGCCATCAAATCCAAGGGGTCCCTGCCTTCACGATCCAGTTTGTTGATGAAGGTCATGATCGGGGTGGTACGCATTCGACAGACTTCGAGGAGCTTGACGGTTTGGCTCTGTACGCCACGGGCTGCATCGATCATCATCAACGCTGAGTCGACGGCGGTGAGTGTACGGTAAGTGTCTTCGGAGAAGTCTTGGTGACCCGGGGTGTCCAAGAGATTCACGACGTGGTTCGCAAATGGGAACTGCATCACCGATGTGGTGACCGAAATACCCCGTTCCTGTTCGAGTTTCATCCAGTCGCTGGTGGCATGCCGGTCCGCTTTGCGAGCTCGGACGGTCCCCGCCATCTGGATTGCGCCGCCGAAAAGAAGGAGCTTCTCGGTCATGGTGGTCTTGCCCGCATCCGGGTGACTGATGATGGCAAAGGTTCGCCGGCGAGCGACCTCTTCTTCGATATCCACGGCGCATCTCCTGGCTCGGCCGCTAGCACGGCAGGAGCGGTCGCTCAAACCTTCCGGTGTGCCTTTCCTTAGGGTAAGGGGCGCCACCAAGGGAGACCGTCGATGCGCATCTGCTTGTTATTGTGTCTCGTCTGGGGGGTAGCCGGTGTGGCGAAAGAGCCCGACGGAGGCTCTGACCCAAGCCGTTCTGCCGACGAGGCGACTGATGTCACGGTCGTGGTGACAGGCACTCGGGAAGAACAACGCATGATCGAGATGCCACGGGCGGTGGAGAGTACGGACCGAGAGACCATCGAAAAGCGCGGAACAATGGATGCGGCAGAGGCGCTCGCCGCGTTGCCGGGGGTGAGTATTCAGGAACTGAACCCGGGGGGAGCGGCGCCGGTTCTCCGAGGTCTCACGGGGCCTGACCTATTAATCCTCGTGGACGGGATCGACTTTTCAACACCGCTGACCCGGCCGGGACCGGACAACCGGATTGGCACCATCGGCTTGTTTTCTGTGGAGCGGCTAGAGGTCATCCGGGGAGGCTCCAGTGTGCTCTCGGGGGCCGGGGGCATGGGGGGTGTGGTGAATGTGCTCACTCGTGATCTTGAACAACCCGACGACAAGTGGTGGCGTTGGCGTGAGTTTTTCGGTTTCCACGGTGAGAATCGTTACAATTTCACCACTTTGCTCAAATACAAAAAGCCGAACAAGCGCCTCAGTTATCTGCTCGCCGTTCAGCGCGACAAGTTTCGTAGTCGCAACATTGGCGGCCTGTTTGCTGGTGAAACCGACCATTGGCGACCCCTTTCCGATCGTGGTCAGTGGGATGGGCTGCTGAAAGCTCGCTATGAAGGCAAAAACTACGACCTAGTCGGCGGTTATCTCGGGATGCAGGTCAAAGGAGGTGGGCGCCTTGACCAATTAACCCGAGGGCGCGTGAGTCGGCAGCATCAGAATGATCAATTTGCCTGGCTTAAATACAAGGGTCGAGCCGGCCGCATTCTCGCTCATCGGACCTTCCATGTGGCCTGGCGAGATGCTCAGGAAGAACAGGTCGAGCAACTTTGTGAAGGGCATGTCCAAGCTCAAGTCGCCAATGAGCGCCGTTGTTGGAATCGCTTGATGCCCGAAGAGGATCAAGATGCCAACACGGGCCCTGTGCCGATTCCAGTTCTTGGCACCCGCGAGCAGAGTTTGAGGACTCAGGGATGGCAGGTGGGCATGACAGGGCGTTTTCGCGACTGGGGGCGGCTTCGGAGTCGTGTGGGGCTCTTGGTAAAGTCGGACACTGTCACGCAGGCGGAGGGGGTCAATGACGGGCAAGCCACCTTTCCATTGCCACTTGGTGCGACACACGGCCGTGCAACGGCTTTTCTCCATGGTCGCTACACGTTGTCATCATGGGGGGCGGAAAGCCCCTTTCCTCGAAGCCTGAAACTACAGGGCGGTTTCAGGGCCGTGAATGCATTTACGGAGGTCCTGAGCAGTGATCACGGTGCAGCGGCAACCCAGCGAACCGACCCCGGTCTGGTAGGAGAGTTTCAAGTGGTCTTTAATCGTCAAGGTCGGGGCGCAACCTGGCTTGGCTGGAGTCAGGGCTTCCGTTCACCGAATCTCTCGGAACGATACTTTCAAGGCAGTGATGGTGAACTGAGTTGGCAGATGAATGAAGGATTGCAGAGTCAGTCTTCCAATACCTTTGAAGTTGGAAGTCGCCGCAAGAGTCCCCGTTGGACTTACAGTTGGAGTCTCTACCACAGCCAGGTCGCTGGGCTCTTGGATCCGGTTGAGGTGACACCCTCAAGCTTTCAACTCATCAATGCGTCTCAAGCTCGCTTTACGGGGTTCGATATGAGTTTGCTTTTGAAAGCGAGGAATTTTCATCATCTCCATCAGGCCAGTTGGACTCAGGGGGCCGTCGACCGTGTTGCTTCCGGGGAAACCGTCGTCAGCCTTCATTTACCGCCTATTCAAGGTCGACATTTACTGCATTTAGGAGCTGCCAAGGCTGCCCATGGCTTGCAAGTCTATGCCGATTGGGCCTTGCCTCAAACCGATCTTCACCCCGTGGATAAGGAACAAGTGCGGTACTGTGGTCGTGCCGATGCGAGCGACTGCAGTGGCGGTGAGGCTTGGTGGACTTTGGGGGCTCGTTGGTTTTGGAAGTACTCCAAGCGAGCCCAGGGGGGATTACGCATCGATAATCTATTGGATCGCCGTTATCGCCGCCACGGTTCAGGGGTCCATGCGGCCGGCTTCAACCTTCGCTCCGAGGTGGAGGTGGAGTTTTAGGTCAGCGAATCTTCCAGCGTCGAGGACCTCGAACTCGTGTCAGTTCGTTGTTGAGAGGCCAGAAGTTGTCGGCGCAGTTAATAAACCCGTAGGTTTGCGGATGCATCACGGGAACGGGGCTTCCATCGCGCTTACAATAGCGATGCCGTTGCCCCAGAGCGTGACCGACCTCGTGATTGATCAAATACGTCCGATAGGCTTGAAGGTCCCCAGGAAAAGCGGCGGCGTTTTCTCGCCAACGGGCGACGTTGAGGGCGACAGTCCCTTGCTTATGACAACTCACGTAACCGTTGGTGTTCAGCGGTCGACAAAGTCGATCGACGGTCGCCGGCGTGGCGAGAATGATTCGGATGCGTGCCTTTTTCTTTCGCCAAAAAGTGACTTTGCCGCTGGCTTGCCAGCCCCTTTCGTCCAAAAGGATTTCTTCGACCTCTTGGGCGAATTTTTCGATCGGATACCCCGTGCTCTTTTCCACCATTACTTTGTAGGTGGTGAGTTTTCCCTCAGGATTTTGGGGTTTTCGTTGGCCTGAAGCCGTTTGATATTTCGGTCTCATACGCCGTTCGCTTCGCTTACGACGTGAGCGGGCACCGTGGACGGGAGCATGAGGCGGCGCCATGAGAACAGCAGGAGCGGGCACCAGGGTCGGCGCCGCAAGGATCGAAAAAGTCGTACTTAGAATTTGCAGCATGGTCTTCCTCGTGCGCTATAACCGAATCGGAGGGGTGTTTCACACCTGTTTTCGGCCCATTTTTCTCAGGAGTTGAATAATGACGAATTCGGACAATGGTGATGACTTCGAGAGTGACTCCTCCGCCCGTGGCGTCTTAAAAAAAGGACTCGATACGTTGTTGGGCGTCGAGCCCAGTGCGATCCGTGAGGTGGTCAGCGACATGATGCCTCGGGAGGCGGCAGCCCGGCTCGCCCAGGGCACGGAACGAACGAAAAAAGAGGTGGTTCGAATCATTGCTGGCGAGGTGAAGGGATTCCTCGAAGAAGTCGATCTGCAGTCCATCATCGCCAAGGTTTTGCAGGACCATGAAATGGAAGTTCACATTCGTTTTCGTCCAAAACCGGATGCCGCCGCTGAGGTTTCCATCGAGACGGATGAACCCATCTCAGCGGACGACAACGAGCCTTAGTCAGCGGAACCCAGCGGTCACCGTTTTCACGGCTTCCTCCACCGGGGTCTTTCGAGTTCTTTGGCAGGGCGGGCTGGCGATGACATTCAGCAGTTGCTTGCCTGTCCCAAGGATCTACGCCGTCTTACGCAATTCTTCCCTTGAGACCACAGCCTGCCATAGAGCGTAGATATCGAGCGATTTCCGCCATGCCTTCAATGCCAGTGGCTTTGGCAAGGACACTGGAGTAGTTGGTGGTCCCATTGATATCATAGGTGTACCGTCGGCCGCGTGCATCGGTGACAAATTCAATCCCAGCGACCTCGATGCCTTCCACTGAGCAGAGTCGCAGGTAGTTTTGAACCAGGGGATCCTCTTCCGTCAGGTCTGCCACGCTAAACTTGGGCTCCTGGTTTGTTTCAGCCGGGCAGTTACTGAATGGCGTTGATGGCATCTGACAAGCATCACTCGGGCAGAGTTCGAAGCCTGCTTCGGTGGAACTATGCATCGCATAGAGGAACTTGCCACCGACGATCTCAACGCGAGTGATCCGGTCTTCCTGCGGCTCGATGTATTGTTGCAGGATGATCTTGCCATCGGGGCCCCAATCATAGTCGGCGTCCCGCAAGTCGTATTCCAGTTGATCGACGCTGTAATACAGTTTGATGCCGAGACCTTTACCGCCTTGGTTGTGTTTCGTGATGAAGGGCCCTTCAATGCGACGAGCCGCTTCGAGAACCTGATGCGTCCCGACCGCGAGGAGTGTCCGTGGCGAGAGAATACCGTGCTTTGCTAAGGCGATCTCTTGGCGCAATTTACTCATCTCGAGTTCGAAAGCGTTCAGTCCGTTAATCACCCGGCGCCCGTGGGACTGCAGCCAGGCGAGCAACTCCCGTGTCAGCGGGACGCTGTTGTTGTGCCCTCGGGTGTGCGAGGAGGGGCTAATGCGGTTTAACCAGAGTCCTTCCGGGGGGGGCGCCGCTGGATCGAGTAGACCGGAATCGATGGGAACCAGATTGACGGGAAAGCCTTCGGTTTCGAGCGCCTCGGTCAGTGGCGGAAGCCATGCAGGGTTTTCATAAATGATGTGAATGGTGGGTAGGGTGCTCATCTTGGGATCCTTTGTTGGTTTCGAGTCGGCGAAGGCACCGGAATGAAGAGAACAGTTCCAGCGCCCGAACGACCCGCTGGGCTCGCTGTCCTCAAATGTTATTTATGGAAGTTTCGTGAGGATCAGCTCGCCTGCGAGGCGGTAGAACAACAACAACAGAGGCAGTTGCCGGCTGTCGTCTGGATGTATGCTGCGCTGATCATGGTGAAAACTTAGCGGGGCTGATTTCAGGGCGCAAGCCACTTTCTTCAGTCTAGGACAACTGCCCGAGCCACACGACGTCGCCGGAATAAAACAAGCAGGACGAATCCACACTCCCAAGGGATGCCTTGTCGAGCAGTACAGCCGCAGCCATCTTTCGGTACATTCATTGGCGAAGATCCAGTGTCGCTTACCACCGGGGAGCCGCCATCGAGCGGAGCAGGCGTCGGCGTGCCACCGTCACGATTGGGGGGCGGTTCGGGAGGAGGTGGTGCCGGTGCACACGCTGCTTCACCGCTTTGGACAAGGTGCAGACTGAGATCGTCGACGTAGGCATCATTGTCACTGCCTGCATTGCGAGTGCCTCGCAGTCGGATTCGTAGGATTCTGGTGCCGACGGGAATCGGGGTGGTGAATCCCATGCGCCGCCAGCCTCGGGCTCGTCTCGTGAGGGTTTCACTGCTGCCGAGTTGGCCGCCATCGGCGCCGAAGAATTGCAAGTCCACACGGACTTCGTCGTTGCCATTGTAATCGCTGAGCCAGGCGCTGAGGCGGGCATGCAGTTCACCGCGATCGACTTCAATGGAGCGATCACTGATGTCGACATCTTGATAAGCCTCAGCTTCATCAGCAGCGTCGCAAACACCGCCTACGGCAAAGTAGCGCGTACCACGGTGGGGTTCGATCCCGTCGCACTCGCCATCGGTCACCGATTCAAAATAACCGGTCACGACATTCCAGCCTTCTGTGCCCGCTTCTGCATCTCCATTGACCACGAGATTCGGTCCACCCGGTGCCGTGGTGGTACGGAATGCGACCGGCTCGGACCAGGTACTCCAGGCTAGGGATTCATCCCGGTAGCGCACGCGCCAGCAGTACGTCTTATTTTCATCCAGTCCTTCAAAGACCTCGTCTTCCAAGAGGTCTCCTTCTTGAGTGTCTGTTTCAAAGTAGAGATTTTTGCTTTGCTTCCAGGATTCGAAGGCAGGGGTCTCGAAATCGTCACATTGTTCGCCAATTTGCCAATGGGTCGAACTGTGCTCATCACCATCCGGGTCTCGGTAGGGGCTTGCTTGAAGGGTCAGGCAATCGGGTCGAACGGGTTCGAGATGGCGCCATGGGATGGGACGTTCTGGAGCCTGATTGCGGCGTCGGATGGTCAGTCGATCGGTCTCTTCATTGTCGCGGATGG
>MDTA01013680.1_pt1 | contig 20235 bp, 18 predicted proteins | sample 811151 | NCBI WGS metagenome assembly MDTA01 (sample SAMN05326648, study PRJNA326480) | marine metagenome | isolation source: seawater | place: Indian Ocean: South | collected 2010 | reverse complement strand
GCAGATAGAGCTTTGCAATCACTTCTTGTCGGAGCAGGTTCAACAGCTATTGAAGTAGCGGGGGAGCGGCTTGTATTTGGCAAGCTGGCTGACTTAGCGAAAAGCAAAGCTGGCCCCGATGAAAGCAGTATCCTCAATATATTTGCAAAAAATATAGGCCGTGGGGCGGGTATAGGCGCGGCAAGTGAGGGCGCTACAGAGCTCGCCCAGGAAGGTTTATTGGTTGGTCAGCGTTTAGCCGTCGATGAAGATTACTCGATGGACGACGCAACCATGCGGTTAGGTCAGGCGGCGTTCTTAGGAACGATTGCCGGTACAGCCATGGGTGGCGGCGGTGGAGCTTTAGCCACGACACCTGAAGCTGCGACCAGAGTCTTCGATAAAGCGCGAGAGCTCTCGCGTCAGGGCCGAAGTCAACAGGTAGACGAAGATATGATGATCGAGCAATACGGCTCGCTCAATTCGATCTTCACTACTCCTGAGTCACAGGCTGATTTGAATGCCCAGTTCGATGCCATGCAGGATGACCAATATGGCAAAGAAGCTGTGTGGGTTGCGGGAGAAAACTTCGCAGGTCCAGACGCACCGGATCAAGGGCAGGTAACACGTAACGGTCAACAGCTTTACTACGCCCATATAAAAGGGCGGGGTACGATCTTTTCGCCTAATGCAGACATCGTCAATGATGTTGTCACCAGTAATGGGTCTGATCCATCTATAGCTAGAGCGTTGGGGTACAGCGCACCTAAATCAATGGCAGATGGGCCTGACATGGTGGTTCAAGCTCGTAATGCCAACGGCGACATTATCTCTGAAGAGGTAACTACGAGAGATGGAGTGTTCGATGCTGTTGCGGCTGCTGACAGAATAGCTGGCCCAAATGGCAGTTCTACAGTTACTACCCTTGAGAGAGCCCAGAGCGACAGAGCCAGCCGATACAACCAAGAGCAGAGCCGTCAGATGGTGGTTGATGACGAAGCTCTACCCGAAACCGACCCTGACGCGATGCCAGAGCAAGATCAGGGCTTTGGTGAAGTTGATGTTGAAGACACTGCGCTTGGAGAGGATTTAAAGCCCTACGCGCCTAGACGTACTTGGAACACTGAGTATGACGGCACTCAAGCCGCAAGGGATCGTTACAACTCTACATTTCAAACAGATATCAATTGGGCTTCGAGCCCTTTGGGTTTGGCTAGTGATGCTGCGCTAAACAAAGCAGCCGAGCTGCAAGAGCGTAATCCGCAAACGGCAGTTAGTCTTGTCCAGGACAGCGATGGCAATTTCACTATCGAGGCTAATCAGCTCGATGGCAGTCTTTACACCATCCAAGATGCGAACGGAAATCAGCGTAGATTGCCGCTTGGTGAGTTTATTGTTGAATCAGTGAAGCGCATGACGAAGCGCAGCAAGTTTGCGAAGAACGCTACGCTGACAAAAGATGGCAAGTCTCAAAAGGTCAATATCAGAGATTTGATCGCTACTGGTAAGCGCATAAACCAGACTGAGACCGGCGCGTCTTTCGAGGGTACGAGATCTGATGCTGATGGCTTGAGCACTATCTTAGGTGCGTTGGCAGAGCAGGGTTACACCCTCGAAGTGAATGGTGAGCCACTGCAAGGCGACACTCGTGGAGCGGTCCCAGAAAGTTACAGAGACGTAACCGTAGGTAACGGCAAGACTTTATACGATGTGTTGACTCGTACGCCGCAATCTTCGGTGCAACAGCTCAGTCCGTCACAACAGGAACGACTTGCAAATTTAGAAGCAAATATTGATCAGTTCCAATACAACCAGAAGCAAAAATTTCTGCGGGATAATCCGAATGCTACTCGCGAACAGGTCGAGCAATTTGATGCCAGACAGGCCAAGGCCAAAGCTGATCGTCTCCGTGATGAGGAAATAAGCTTTGGGTTTGCCAGAGATGAAATGGTTGATACCGCTTCTACCGCTAGTGCGCGGCAAAGAAATGTCCCAGCAGCTCCAGAAGGGGAGGACGGTACTGGTGGCGGTAGACCTACAGAACTCTTCAACCAAGGTATCGTGCTTGGCACTGATGCAGAAGGTAATACGGTCCAGCTTGGGCAAACTACTACTCGCATACCTGACAACGCGCCACCTCCAGAAGGAGAAATCGATCCAGCGCAGATTGCTCGTCAAGAGGGTACACAGGCTAACCGCACCAATGTAGAGATGGGCGAAAACCGTCCTGGTTACAGTGACCGCCGCCCCAGAGAAGCAGTTGATCGTGACGCTATGCGTTTATCAGCCGACGAATGGCTGACCGAAAACAAGCAAGCGGAAGTAATTGGAACACTGCCCCAGACTGTTAAGTCATTACTGAACACTATGCTCAAGAGACTGCGCCTCAAGGGCAAAGTAGTGGTCATGACGAGTAGTGAGCTCAAGAAAGCCGCTCTCGGTAATGGGCGTTATCAGTTTGGCGATAGAGTGGTCGATCTCAAAAGTAATCCAGCGGTAGCGCAAGCAGTTGAGAATGCACTAGGCGATAACTCCGAGGTTGGTACATATATACCTATGCCGCAGAAAGGTGGCGGTATGGCTCACCTTGTTGTGCTCGATGATGTCTCGCTGACCAATGAGGCCGAGCTGGCATTGACCATGGCACATGAGCTTGGTCACGCGTTCTACAAAGAAGAAGTACAGAAGGCCATTGATAACCCAGAGCTCCGGTCTCGACTCTACAGAGATTTCCAACGAGCCTTGGAAAAAGATCCCGATTTGTATGCAGGGTACGAGGAAGATGTTGCCTTCGAGGAGTGGGTCGCTGACCAGACTGCGAAGTGGGGTGCATCTGAGCTAAAAGCTCGTGGTGTCGTCCAGCGATTCTTCCAAGCCTTGGCAGAGAAACTTCGCACGATGTGGAACTCCATGCGAGACACATACAAGCGGCGGTTCGGGCAGGAGTATTCGCAAACTTTCGATCAGTTCGTAAAAGACGTAATTCGCAGGAAAGATCGCGATAACGTATCTGCTGTTCCTGACACTTCACAATCGGCCCTCGATAACGTAGCCGGTAATGTGTTTGAGCCTGTCCGTCAGATGCGGGTCAATAGTTTACGGGATGCTGTCCATAAGGCTGTTCAGTTACTAATTGGAACTAAAGGCATAGAGGCTGTCCAGGATGCAGACCTAGCTACCCATACCGCAGCGGCTTGGGAAGGTTTGATGAAGGTTCTTCTGCCAACACAACAGCGGCTTCGGGCGCTGGGTCAAAAGACAGGTGCGGGTGTACGCATATCCAACATGATGTATGGCCGTTCGGGAGAGCAAGGGTTGGGTTTTGTCCAGCGCACAACTCTCCAAATGAACCGGTTTCAAAGCAGATTAGAGGATTTGTTTGGCGGCAACTTAGATTACTTTCAATCACAAGATTTTAAGGACGCGGCTAGAGAAGCGGCTACTAGTAAACCGACCTCCGAGTTATCGCCTGATGCCCAAAAGATTCGTGGTTTCTTTGAAGAAATATACGATGACTACATTGCGAAAGAGCCGAATACCAACATACAGAAGCAAACTGATTACTTCCCAGTAATGCTGGACCTCGATCTTGTTGAACAAGATATAGATGGGTTTGCCAATATTATTGCTAGCCAACGTGAAGACATCACTTTCGATCAAGCGAAAGAGGCAATTACAGAGGCAATCGGAAATTCTCGTAAGAGACCAAAGGAATCCCTGAGGTCGGGTGTCGATCCTTTACATGCTGCCGAAGAGGCTATTCAGCTTACACGAGGTGTGGATCGAGAATCGATTGCTGCCTTTATGAAGCCGCCAGATGAAGTAGTCATGCAGTACATGAAGCGCACTGTAAAGCGTGTGGAATGGAACAGAGCTACAAAAGGTGGTGAGACCACGCTTGCCCAAGAAATGGCACTGCTCGATCCTGTTGAGCGAGAAGATGCTTATCGATCTTTAGGGGCGCTGTTGGGCTTCTATGTACCGATGGACCCAAGATTTAGGCAGTTCTCTAGTGGCGCTCAGAACTTGCAGATATGGACTACGTTGAGTCTGGCCTCATTGTCTTCTATCCCAGAACTGGCGACCGCGATTATTAACACGCGTGAGTTCGGCGGGATCATGATGGGATTCCGACAGATCATAAATACTATTACTAATCCAAGAGAACGGTATGAATTCGCCCGTGCAATTGGAGTGATAGCTAATGACTCGATGGCTAACGCCTTTATGTCAGAAGCTGATCTGCAATATATGGATAAGGATAATCGGGCCGTCGCTGACTTCTTCTTTAAGTATACGGGCCTTGAAATCTTTACTCGTTTTACTCGCGTGTTCGCAGCCGGTATGGCAGAAAACTTCATAGAAAGTCACGCGTTTAACCCGCGTCAACGATCCGAGCGGTATCTCTCTGAACTGGGCCTGAATGCTGAAATCGTGAGGCGTTGGGTAGCAGAGGGCAAAGGGTTCGACACTGAAGCTGGACAGTTGGTGATGCAGGGGCTTCAAAAATTTGTTGAGTCCACCATGCTTCGTCCCAACGCAGCAGAGCGTCCTGCTTGGGCTTCTGACCCACGGTACGCGATTCTGTGGCAGCTCAAGTCGTTCCCATATTCTTATGGCCAAGTCGTGATTGGCGGCGTGGTTCGAGAAATGAAAGCTCGAATAGCGGAAGGTCGAGCAGCCGGTAAATCTAGTACAGAAATCATTGCACAAGACATGCTTCCACATCTGGCCTTGTTTGGCGCGGCAGTCTTGCCTTTTGCAATGCTTTCTTTGGAGCTCAAGGAATACACCAAGTATGCAATGGGCGCGATTCTGCCGTTTGCAGAAGCGGATTCGCGAGTATTCCGAACTGACAACATGGATTGGACTGATTACTTCATTACTGCCTACGGCAGTGCTGGTGTATTTGGGCCACTGGCTTTACTCACCAGTGCGCAGACAGACATCAGATGGGGTAAACCGCCCGTGAGCATTTTTGGCCCGACCGTGGATACGCTGTATCAGGTATTGATACAAGGCGATCTTTCACGGGCCGTGCCTTTGTATAACCAATTTGGCTAGGAGGTAACTATGGCCTTTGATTTTTTTGTAACGCTGAAAACCAAACTAATTGAAGTAGGCAAGGAGCTGTGGGAGGCACATCCGCTTTCAGTGCTTGTTGGTTTCTGCATCGTCAGTTTTGTTTTGGGATTAATGATCTAGGAGGGTCGATATGATTCAACTTGTAAGTCAACTTGTCGGGCCGATATCGACCATATTAGACAAGGTAATCCCAGACAAAGACCTAAAAGAGAAGCTCTGCCATGAGATCGCGACCATGGCCGAGAAACATGCCCAGGAACAGGCCATGGCCCAAATAGAGGTCAATAAGGTGGAGGCTGCTCACAAGAGTCTCTTCGTTAGTGGCTGGAGGCCAGCAGTTGGCTGGGTCTGCGTGCTCGGAATGTTCGGAAACTTTATCACAATTCCATTCGCTAATTTTGTTCTTGAGCTCTTGGAAAAGGACGTTGCTATTCCGCTGGTTCCATTGGAAACCATGATGCCTGTATTACTTGGGATGCTCGGTTTGGGCGCGATGAGAACCGTGGAAAAAACTAAAAACGTATCGAGAGAACGGTGAGAGAAGTAACGAAAAAATTAGTAGAGTGGGAAGGCTACCGCCAATATGCCTATCGCTGTACAGAAGGTGTACTTACGATAGGAGTTGGCAGAGTCATCGAGCAGGGCGGTCCAGGATTGACGCTCGAAGAGAGTATGGTTTTGCTGGAAAACGATATAGAGCGGGTCGAAAAGGATCTTGCAGAGGCGTATCCGTGGTTTACAGATCTTTCTGAAAATCGCCAGATAGCTATGATTTCTATGGCTTTTCAGCTAGGTATGGGCGGTTTGGCACAGTTCAAGAATGGACTAGCCTCACTGCGTACGGGGTCGTGGCAAGAAGCCCATGATCACTTTATGGACTCGAAATGGGCGAGGGAACAAACCCCAAATCGAGCGGAACAAGTGTGCCAGCTAATATTAGCGGGTTAATTTTTTTGTGGATAGAGTTTAGAATAGCTAATATAATTAATACTGGGTGCTGCTATGGCTGAAAAAATTAAGTTAGTACAGGGGGATAGTCTTCCCTCTATCAAACTGACTCTAACAGACCCTACTACTGGGGTGGCATTAGACCTGTCTGATTCTACCACGTTAGTCAAAGTCTACTTTAGAGCGGTTGGCAGCGCGACAGTACTTTCTGCCATCAACTGTACGAAGGTTGGTGGGGGTACTACAGGCGTAGTCAGGTTTGATTTTTCGGGGGGCGTTTTGGACGTACCTCCTGGTCCGTATGAGGGGGAGATTGAGATTAGTTTTAGCGGTCAACTCCAAACTGTATACGACAAACTTAAATTTTTTGTTAGAGAAGATTTCCAGTAGCGGAGGACACCCATGTCAGCGATGTCAGATTTTTTGGAGAACAGTCTAGTAGACCAGATCTTTCGTGGTCAGACTGCTCCAACCACATCAACCCTTTATATAGGTTTATATACAGCAGCTCCCAGTGATACGGGGGGCGGGACTGAACTCAGTGGTAGTGGCTATGCTCGTGTTTCCGTAACGTCAAGCCTGAACAACTGGGCCGGTACACAGAGCACTGGTAGCACCACAGCTTCTAGTGGCACGGGCGGTGCAACTAGCAATAACACAGCTATCACTTTTCCAGAACCAACTGCGAGTTGGGGTCAGGTGCAAGCTTTTGGAGTCTTTGACGCTTCAACGAGCGGCAATCTTCTGTTCCACGGTTCTTTGACTATTAACAAAACAATCAACCAAGGCGACACGGTCACGTTTCCAGCGGGATCTTTGGTCGTTACGTTTGCCTAAGGTTAGCCATACACTATGTTGAATAAGGGGCGTTTTAATCAGTTTGTATTCAATGGCCGCATAGCGGTCGTTGCGAAGCTGGTTGCGCTCGCTGGTTCCTTAGTAGTCAATACTAGTACTGCTGCTGACCTAAATCTTTCAATTCCGGTAGCTGGTAGTGCTAGCAGTAACATTGTTGTTAGCGCACCGCTTAACAAGCAAGCGTCACTCGCGGCGGCGGTTAGTTCGGCACTATCGGTACAACCAGTTGGTATAGATCAAGTAACTGGTCTTGGTGCGACGATAGATGCAACTGCAAATCTGCCAGCAGTCTCGCCAGTTGTCCTTAATGTCGTTCGTGCCTCTGTAGATGTAAGTGCTACTGCGGAAGTCACCACCATTATGGTGGTCGAGCAAGTTCAAACTTCGGCGACTGCTACCGGCGACATTGAACTTGAGATCCCGATTGATGGAACCGCCTCGCCACAGGGACAAGTGGCTGGTGACGTAACTCTCGATATTCCGCTCGATGGCAATTCAAACCTTGGCGGTATACAAGCGACAGGAACGCTTGCCGCTGATGTTGAAGTCACGGTTAACCTCGCGAGTACTGCGGATGTAGCGGCCTCGTCCAGTGGTGATATCGAGCTGGAGATCCCAGTTGCTGTTGATGCCCTCGCATCTTCGGTTGTTACTGGTGATGTCCATCTCGATATACCCATTGATGGCACATCGTCTGTAGCTGCAAGCACAGATGCTGATGTACACATCACCGTCAATCTCGACGGAGAATCTTCGGTCGGTGGTCTACAAACTCAAGCCACACTCGAAGCTGATGTCGATCTTACTAAGCCTCTGGGCGTTGCGGTCCTTGGACCTGTCACAGCTACTGCTGACATTCACCTGACTAAGAATTCGGCTGGCGTTGCTGCGACTGATGCAACGGCTGAAGCCAATGTCCGGTTGGAGATACCGGTCGCATCTGACACTGCTCAAGTTACAGCAGAAGTAGAGCCTACCCTCCTTGTTATCCACTACTACAACGACATCGATGTTGCCGTTGAAGTTGCTGGAGTAAGTGCATCTCAGGAAGTCGAAGCGAACTCAGGAAGTGTCGCCGTTGCGGTCGAATACGCAGCGAGTGCGATAGCTGACCAGATTGTTGCGAGTGTAGAAGTCAGCGGAGTCCAAGCGGCCTTTGAAGTAGAGGGCGGTGTATCAGCGGTAGCAGAAGTAGAAATTATTGAAACAGCAGAAATTAGTTATTTGATGGCGGCGTAATGGCAGTTCTTTATTCCAACAATGCGGAGACAACGATTACTCAGTCGATTAGTGCGTCTGATACGACTATTCAAGTTGCGACGGGTGATGGGGCTGAGTTCCCTAATCCTGGCACAGGTGATCATTTCTACGTCACGTTAGTTGGTGATGACGGGACCGGCGGTGAGCTGCTTGAAGTTGTCAGATGCACCAGTAGGTCGTCAGACACTTTGACCGTTGTTCGTGGGCTGGATGACACGACTGCTTCGGCATTTAACGCAGGAGACAAGTTAGAGCTCCGCGTAACAAAAATATTAATGGACGACATCCAAGAGGATGCGGCTGATGAGGCAATGGCGATGGCTATTGCTCTTGGGTAAAGGTGAGGAATGGCTACTAGCTTTATCAATGCAACAGCCAATGACATCGGTACAACTGAAACGACCGTTTATACGGTTGCAGCAAATGACAAAGCCCTTTTGATTGGGTGCAACGCTGCAAACATATTCGGTTCCATTGTGCCTTTTAACCTGCTTCTTAGACGGAGCGGAGTAGACACCTACATAGCGAAGGAGCTGCGCGTTAAGAACGGCGAAAACGTCGAGGTGATGAAAGGAAGAATAGTAATGGTAGCTGGCGATCAATTAGTCGCCACTGCTGGAATTGACGCGGCATACGACGTAATTGCGTCGTTGCTCACTGGAGTTAAATGATGGCTGGATTTTATGAAGGCACGGATTTAGCCACACAAACTTTTTATGGGTTTCGCTTAGATAACGCTACGGGCGATCTGAACATCGAGATTATCAATGACGGTAGCGAAGTTCATATACCTCAGGAGGGGGCCATAGAAGCTGATCAATACAAAGCTTGGTGCTGGAGTCGGGATACGTTGCGATTTCAGTGGACGAACAACGGTCACTTATTGGTGAAATTCTTATGACACAATTAATCGATCTCGGAAAACTGAGGTTCCATTTCGCTGGTGACTGGGCCTCCGCAACAAATTATGAAACGAATGATATCGTCAAATACGGCGGTAACATTTACGTTTACACCTATGCGCTGAAGAGCAGCGGCCATTTACCTACCGACACCTCTTATTGGGCGTTGATGGTAGAAGGCTTCAAGTTCCAAGGTGAATACAACAACACCACCCAGTACCGCGTTGCAGACGGTGTTACTCACGGCGGTAAAGTTTACATCTGTGTGCTGGACTCGCAGGGCAACACACCTCCAAACGCGACTTACTGGTCGCAGTTTGCAGACGGTATTCAATACGAAGGCGCTTACAACTCCACCACTGCTTATCAGAAGAATGACCTTGTCGTTCTTGGGCCTTCTGTCTATATCGCTAAAGTCGATACGACAGGCAATGATCCGACAGACACTACGTACTGGGATCGCTTTGTAGAGGGCGTTGGGGCAGAGGGTGTTTACAACGCCGCTACAGCATATGCTCCTGGAGACCTCGTTGCTTACGGGGCTAACATTTACCGAGCGACGACAAACACCACCGGTAACCTACCTACTAGCACGTCTCATTGGGAGACGTTTGTCACTGGTACGGAGTGGAAAGACGCATATAACAACTCTACTACCTACTACAAAGGTGACTTAGTTGTTTACGGCGCGAACGTATACATAGCGACGCAAGACACCAGTGGAAATCTCCCAACAGATACAACTTACTGGGCCGTGTTTAGTGAGGGCTTCTCTTATCAAGGTGTTTGGAGTTCATCAACTGCTTATACCATTGGTCAAGTCGTCAGTTACGGTGGCTCGGTTTATCAAGCCATCGTTGACAGCACTAATGTAACGCCAGTAACCACAAGCTCGTGGAGCAAAATTGTTCACGGTTATAAGAACAGTGGGGTTTGGACGACCTCTACTGATTATGCAACTGATGAGGTTGTTACCCACGGCGGCAGCACATATTTATCTCTTGTCCCTCATGCATCAGGCACATTTGAATCTGACCTGACTAGTAATTACTGGGTCAAGTTCAACGGCGGCATTCGTTGGAGATCGACGTGGGCCGCTGGCACGCTTTATCTACGCGACGATTTGATTCGAGATGCGGTAGGCACAGTTTATATCGCCAACAACGATCATACGGCGGGTTCCGATTTTGGTACTGACCTTACTGCCGGTAATTGGACCCTATTTGTTGTTGGTGGAGCCGGTGTACTCCCAGCAATTGGTTCGGGAGATCAGACCAAACAGCTTAGTATCGCTACAGATGGTAGTACGCTGGAGTGGAATGCCGCTGGTTATGCCGCCAATGTTTTTTACGTAGCAGCGCATGGAACCGATGCCACAACAAACGGCAAAAGCCTTGCTTATCCGTTTGCGTCAATCAAGTACGCATGTTCGCAAGTTCCAAGTGCGACTCCAGCAACGATCTATGTCAAGAATGGTACGTACTCTGAGCAGTTGCCCATTGTTGTACCGCCCAATGTAGCGATTGTCGGTGACAATCAGCGTACAACAATTGTTCAGCCAGCATCTGGTAATTCCGATGATGGTTCCACCCTGAATACTGAATCAACTATGTTCCAAATGTCTGACGGTTCAATTTTGAACAAGATGACATTAAAGGGTATGACCGGTTGGACCGCTGGCAGCACTACCTCGGATATTACGACCTCTACAGCGAAAGGGGTATTCGTTGCCCTTAACTCTGCTTCACCAATCACTATTAAGTCACCGTATGTGATCGAGTGTTCTGCAATCGGCACTGGAGCCATTGGTGCTCTGGTTGATGGTGGCGTTCACACGACCGGCAACAAATCGATGCTGTTCCACGGTTACACCATCATCTCTGATCTTGGTGTGGGCTTCTGGGTGAAAGACGGCGGTAAGTCAGAGATTGTCTCTTGTTTTACTTACTTCTGTTACTTCGGCTATGCAGCTACTGGCGGTGGTCACATCCGAGCTCTTAACGGAAACAACTCCTACGGTAACTGGGGTGCAGTTTCCAGCGGGTTTAATAGTAACGAGACTCCGATTACTGGAGCGGTAGTAGGTCAGCAACTTAATTTCACGCTAGCTACTGGCACGCCGCTTGCTGGTGACACTGTAACCGATGACGTTACCGGTGGAACTGCGACTGTTACCAATGTCCAGTTAACCGCTAACAAGGTCTATGTGAAGAACGTCACCGGCTCGTTCGGTATGTCTAATGCACTTACCTTTGATACCAGCGGCACAACATCGGCTACCGGTACAGTCAGTGGTGCAGGGCTAGAAGATCAGAAAGGCTTTGTTTTAGTCGCGGATGGGTTTGCTTCCGCACCGTTGCCAGGAATGAGCATTAGCCTTACCGGCGATAGTATTTCGTACGTTATTCAGAGTGTCAGTAACACTTGGTCTGGAACTTCTAGCGAGCTCATCTTAGTGCTGGCACAGGAGAAGGTTGCCGGTTCTGCTGACAATACAGTGATAACACTGAGAAAGATGTATTCCCAGATTCGTCTGACCGGCCATGATTTCTTGAGCATTGGTACAGGTGGAGTAACGACGACAAATTATCCTGGCACTCCTTCTCAGCCAGCTTCGCAAGGCAATGAGGTCAACGAGACCTTTCCTGGACGCGTGTACTACGTGTCTACGGACCAAGACGGTAACTTCCGCGTTGGTGAGTACTTCAGAATTGATCAGGCCACCGGTCGAGCGACACTTAACGCAAGTGCGTTTGACCTTGCAGGTTTGACTTCTTTGCGGCTTGGATCAATTGGAGCGCAGCTTGGCGAGACAATCAACGAGTTCTCCTCTGATCAAACGCTGTCTGGGAATAGTAATTCTGCTGTACCCACTGAGTACGCAGTTAAGACTTTTGTGCAGACATATGCTGATCAAGCGGAAGCCGATGCTGTTACTACAGCTAACGCTTACACCGATACACAACTCGGCAATGTCTCATCAACAGACATACCGTTTATAGCATCGATTGCGTCGGATCTTACGATGCCAACAAATTCCATGCGTTTCTCGATGGATACATTCACCGTGAATAACGGTGTGACATATACGATCCCCACCGGATCTTATCACTTTGTACTTAACCCGAACGGCTTCGCGCTGTTCTCTTAATAGGACTTAAATTATGTCTAAGATAGTAGTGGATCAAATCCAAAAGAGCGGTGGGGCTGCGCTGACACTTCCTGCTGCTGATGGAACGAGCGGCCAGACCCTAGCAACAGATGGATCTGGTCAATTAAGTTTTGCTTCTCCTGCCACAGTGCAGACAACTAAGTACTCCAAATCTTTCGCGGTTACTGGCGGCGGCTCTGCATCCACAAATAGAATCATGTGGACTGACGTAAAGTCAGGAATCAGCACTGATGATATTTTGCTGGTGCGTATTGAAGGCAAAATGGTATCTACCAGTAACTACAAGATATACATTCGGGGTGTTGATGCTAGTGGCTCTGACATAACCAGTGGTTATCTGGGTGGTGGTTATAACGACTACTACTCAGGATCTAACGAAACTAATAGCAACCGACACAACAGTAACAACGGGTGGATTGATTTTCCTGGTTACACCACTGCGTACGGTACGAACTCAGATAGTTATGGGTACGGTATCAGTTTTGTTTATGAGGCGTGCATTCACAAGTACGGCAGTACGGGTGGACATCTTCACATGCTTCGTTACTGGTATCAGCAAGACACAAGCTATACAGAGCCGAACTACGGCCAGATGGCTTGGAACAGCTATGGCTCAAACTCGCCACCTGATACTTGGCACGGCATAACTATCTACCCGTCCAGTGGTTCGTGGGACACAACTAACAACAACAATGTTTGTTCAGTCGAGCTGATCACTAATAACGCGTAACCGATGGAGGTAATTAGCAATGGCTGAGTTACAGACAGGCGACTTTGTTGTTACGCGAGTAAGGCATTCGGAAAATTCTGAATTTTTAACTTCCGAGGTGACCAAAAGTATATTTGCGAAGCGTAATGCAGGGTCTGCCAGATTTGAGTACACCACAGGTGGTACTTACACCTTTGTAGTCCCCTCTGGGATATTCCAGATTTCCGCTATTGCTGTGGGTAGTGGCGGGGGAGGAGCAAACAGTTGGGCTGGTTCCGCTGGAAGCGGTGGTGGCCTTGCTTGGGTAGACAACATTCAGGTTCAGACGGGTGACAGTATTACTGTCATTGTCGGTAGCGAAAGACCCCCAGGAAATAGTGGGGAAACGTCGTCAGTTGGTAGTTATTTTTCCGCAACTGGTGGGCAGTATAACGGCTCGAACTCAACCATGGTTGGTAAACCTTTAGCTGGAACTCTGACTCCTACCGGCGGTAATGGCGGTTGGGGCTATGGTTCATGGCAAGGTGGCGGCGGCGGTGCTGGTGGTTACACCGGTAACGGTGGTAATGGCTGGTACGGAAGCTCTGGCCCAAATGGTGGCCAAGCGAACGGCCAAGGTGGAGCAGCTGGCGGTGGGGGAGGCTATGGCTCATCCACTTATGGTTTTGCCGGTGGGGGAGGCGTAGGTCTTCGCGGAGAGGATGGTGGCGGTCAGTTAGGGTCATCAGTAGATCCTAGTCAGCAAACTACGCCTTTCAACTCTGGTAATTCGTTTTACTCTGACTACCGATACTCCGGTCCAGGAGGCTCTGGCGGCGAACACGGCGGTCCACCAAGTAATGGCACAGGGAACGCTAACCCTGTAACCAATCGCCAGATGTATCACGGTGAGGGCGGTCGCTATGGAGGTGGCGGTGCAGGTTCAGGCACTTCCATGAGCAGCAACGGAAATTTTGGCAAAGGCGCTGTAGGCGCTGTTGTCATTGAGTACTCGTCTAATCCTGCTTTTTCAATTGGAGTAAAACATTAGGGCTTAATTATGCAAGATCATGAAATTTATTATGTTGCCCTCGATGAAAGTGGGGCTGCGACAGACATGGTGTTAGCAGAGCAAAATTTAATTGCTTTGCAACAAGATATGCCAGCACGTTTTGAAGGCACTGTCTTCAGAAAAATAGAACATGCCAAGCCAACCATTGGTACTAACCAATTTTTACAATATACGGGTTGGTCCCAAAAAGAAGATGGTTCTATTTCCTGCGATTGGGAAACCATGACCTATTCTCAAAAGGACATGCATGATCTATGGATCAGGAGAGAGCGAGATCATCGGTTATTTATGAGCGATTGGACACAGGGGGCTGACTCTCCGATGTCTGATGAGGACAAGGCTTTGTGGGCTACCTATCGGCAAGCGTTGCGCGATATGACCGCTACGTATCCAGATCTCTCAGACCCTGCTGTCATTACATGGCCTTTAGCTCCCAACGAGCCAGCGTACACCGAACCTGAAAGTGAAGAATGACCTTAAAGGAGTACATAAAGCCTATTCACGACAGGGCAGAGCACCATCCGATGGCCCAGAGCATGATCAATGGGACTGTCACTGTTGAGGCTTACACCGATTTGTTGGCTAATCTTTTGATCGCTTATGGCGACATAGAGAGTAAAGCTCGGCGGGTTGGTTGGATTGATGAGCTGTGTGGGATTAGTCGGTTTTCAGCGATGTTAGAGGATTTGGTTGAGCTTGTATCAGAGAACAATATTAAGCCGACGATCTATAACGATTTCATTGCTAAATACTGTGACCGCGTTTGGCATCAATCTAAGGAAGGAACATTAGCCCATGTTTATGTGCATCACATGGGGGATATGTTTGGTGGGCAAATGCTGAAAAGTAAGTTGCCAGGACAATGCCGTAGATATGTGTTTGAAAATAGAACGGATCTGATATCGGGAATACGGAAGAACCTTCAACATGATCAGGCCAATATGCAGGAAGCCGTTGCTGCTTTTGACTTTGTGATAGGGCTGTATGACAGAGTCACTAGAAAGCACAATATTCACTAGCCTAGAAAGGGCAAAAGAGTGGTTAGTTTCGGAGCTTTCAGTTTACGAAACATACGATGAAGGCCACCGATACCCATGGGATAACTACCTGTGGCGAGATGAGAAATTTAGAAGAGCGCATCTTGATGTTGTAGATGCGAGGGACACGAAAAGACTGTACATGATGCATCTTACCGTGTTCCCACATACCGATGATGGATCGCCGGTCTTTGGCTTTGACTTAATAGCTGGGCCAAAAAAGGTAACAGGGGCCTTCCATGATTTTAGTCCTATCGACAAGAATCATGAAATGCTCTTGGGGTTCAAGGAACGGGTAACACCGATGACTTGGTCCAAGAAACGTGAATTGCCTGAATGGGCAAGGAACATTTTTAGTGAGGACATGGTTAGTGCTGGATTTATAACCGATGTCGAAGAGCTTGAGTCAGTAATCGGATTGGTAAAGGCCAATCTGCGTTACTACTTGAGTAAAGTAGGTGAGCGGGGCGATATAGATTTTACAGATGCACAGAACAAGTATTGTTTTTGGCAGAAGCAAAACCCCCATACACCGAAAGTCATGGCTGCGCTTGGGTATCAGGATGAGGAGGTAAATAAATTTATTCAGGAATGTTTATTTCCTGAGAGGTAGAGCGTGAGACATGCCCGTTGCAGAAGCATTAGCAGTGGTGTCAGCCGCCAACAGCGCATACAAAGTCATCAAGACCGCAGTTGCGAATGGCCGAGATATGGCTGACTTTGCCGGTCATCTAGGAAAATTCTGGGACGCAAAAGAAGAATTAAGTGCGCTCGAACAGAATTCTGCCCACCCCAATATCCTTGCAAAAACTCTTGGTGCTAAAAGCGTCGAGAATCAAGCACTCCAAATTACCCTGCACAAAAACAAAATTACTCAGTTGGAGACCGACCTCCGCGAAACCTTCATCTACACCGGAAATTCAAATCTCTGGGAAGACATGATGAAGGAGAGACGGAATATCCGTAATCGACGTTTTCAAGAAGCAAAACGCAGAGCGGAAAACCGTAAATTTTATGCAGATGTTTTTATCGTATGCGTATTCACGATTCTTTTCGGGTCGTTGATATCACTGCTGGTAATTATCAGCGCAACTTAAAGGTGTTAGTCCGATGACCTTGGATGATGAATTGCAAAGAGCCATAGATAAAGCGGCGAAACAGGGGGCAGAAGAAGCCCTGAAGAATATTGGTCTCGCAGACGAGGACGCATACCAGGACATGCGCGAGCTGCGACTGCTGCTTGATTCGTGGAGATCTACCAAGAAGACCGTTGCGACGACCTTCATAAAGTTCGTCACTACGCTCGTTCTTGGAGCCGTTGTTGCTGTGTTATGGATGCAAGAAAAAAATATAGGAGGATAAATGGCCGTCTTCAGGTTAGAAAATTTTGCAGGTATTGCACCTGCGAAATCAGCACGACTGTTGCAAGGGGGATTAGGTCAAAAGGCTGAGAATATGACCTTCTCTTCAGGTCGTATTACACCACTCAAGGCCGACACTACGCACACTGTCTTGAGCAGCGGTTTAATTCAGTCAATTCACTTCTATGAACGTGTTGGGCAAGCACCTACTTTATTTCAGTTTACTGACCAAAATGTTCAAGTGCTTGAGTCTCCAGTAGCAAGGGACACTTACGAACGGGCGTATTGGACCGGCGACTCTTTTCCAAGGATGGGTGCTTACTCAGGCATGGTCTCTGGGAGTGGCCCATATCCTAATGTGTCATTTCGTCTTGGAGTTCCTGCACCTAGCGCAGCTCCTACTGTTTCCTATGACACGACTTCTCAGCCAGCGAGTACAACTGAAGAGGTCCAGGACTTTGCATACGTCTTTACATTTGTAACTGGCTTTGGAGAAGAAGGCCCACCCAGCGATCCGTCTACCGTTATCACATGGACCAGCCCACAAGTAATAAAAGTGGAGATGCCATCTACTTCAAACCCTTCCACCAGCAATCACAACCTTGGATCTGGTGCGCGAAAACGGGTTTATCGAGCCAACGCCGGTTCAAGCGCAGCGTTCTTCCAGCTCGTAGCAGATGTGCCGTATACGCAGACCTCTATAACTGACAATAAAGCTTCGTCTGCTCTGGCAGAGGTCTTGCCATCCGAAGGATGGATTGGACCGCCTGACGACAACACCTCGCTGTACCCAGATGGGCCTATGCAGGGCTTAATTGCTGTTGGTAATGGCGTGTTCTGCGGTTTCGCTGGCACACGCCTGTGTTTCTCAGAGCCGTTCTTGCCTCATGCGTGGCCAATTCAATACCGCATTACCATCGAGAACGAGATCGTTGGCATCTCAGCCACTAACAATGGCGTGATTGTCATGACCAAGGGCTTCCCGTATTTCGTAACGGGTACTGACCCAGCGGCAATGACCGCGATTCAAGTAGACGTTGCACAGTCCTGTGTTAACAAAAAATCGATAGTTGATATGGGTGAGTATGTCCTCTACGCAGGGCCAGATGGTCTGGTGCAAGTGTCAAATACCACGGGCCAAGTGATCTCACGAGAGTTCATTTCGGCTGCTCAATGGAACGCAGATTTTTACCCGACGACTTATAAAGCCTTTTTATATGAAGGGCTTTACGTAGCGTTTTGGACCAACATCAGTGGTCCTACATATGGCGGTTGGATATTTGATCCAAGACGGCCTGAGACAGCGTTCTCTACGTTCACGATGGACGACAATGTGAGTGGTGGGTTTCACCACAAGAGCACAGGAAAGCTCTATTACATAGACGATGCCGATCTCAAAGAGTTCCAAGGTGACCCCACTAACGAACGGGGCTATCTGACCGGCATCAATGGAGCAACATACAAGAGCCGTATCTTCGTAAGCCAGCCGACCAGCATGGGAGCCTTGAAAATTAAAGCTCAAGGTTATCCGGTGGATTTTAAAGTCTGGGCTGATGGTACGTGTATCGCCGAACAAACAATGGTCTACGACACCTCGACGGGCCAACACAGTATTTTGACCTCGACCACCCCATCAGGGGCAACGGGTAGCCTTGGCGCGTCTCCAATTGCAAGACTCCCTGCTAATCATGGCACTGAATGGGAGGTCGAAGTCTCATCTCCACATGAAATAGATGAAGTAGTGCTCGCGTCCACCGTTGCGGAGCTCAATACATGAGTGCGGGGAAGCGAACGATTGATGCGACTATTGTTCCTGGGCTTCCCAAAGTCCCATCGGACTTATCGCCACAGGCAAAGCGTTATTTGGAGATGCTTACTGAGGCGGTAGAGATCAGGCTCGGTCGTCGCGGCGATCCTAGAGACGCAGCAATTACTTTTAGGGATCTGCTTGACGCTGGTCTGGCGACTGAGGGTCCGTTGGTATTCAACTCTTCTACGGGATTTAGTGGCACTTCTATTGTTCCGACAGATGGTCCCACAAATTACACAGTTCCAACTGCTCCCACTGGCTTTCAAGCTAATGGGGCGTTTTCAAAAATCATTCTTCAATGGGATTATCCATTCGATCAGTTTTATGGGTATTCAATTACCGAAGTATTTCGGCACACCGCAGATGTACTAGGCAATGCCCAGTTGGTTGGCAGCGCCACAGGAATGATTTTTGTTGATGAGGTAGGAGAAGGCGCGTCGTATTACTACTGGATTCGGCACGTTAACGATAACGATGTAGCTGGCCCGTTCAACAGCAACTTAGGTACGTTTGCACAAACAGCCACCGATGTAAATTTTATGCTGGAGCTGCTGACTGACGCGATAACCGAAGATGAGTTTGCGCAATCTCTCAAAGACGAAATTGACCTGATTGATGTGATTAAGACTCAGCTATACGGAGGAGGCAGTATTACAAATCCCGCCGTTGGTTCTGTGATGTATGACGTTGATACATTGCAAACTACTGTCGGCACAGTCACAAACGACATTGTTAATTTACAAACTGTTACCGCCACCCACACGTCAGATATTACGGCTCTAAATACGACCGTTAACAATAATGCTGCTGGTGTAAATGCAAACTCTAATGCGATTACGGGCATACAAACCAATGTCACTGCCCTTGGTAACACGGTCACTGCACACAGCTCGGATATCACATCGCTACAAAATGCTATTAATCACCCGAGCACGGGTTTAAATGCCACATCATCAGCAGTAACTGGTTTACAGAGCTCTGTCTCGACTAATACTGCTGGCATTACTGCTAACGCCCAAGATATAACCTCGTTGCAATCCACTGTTAATGATCCTACTTCTGGGGTGGCTGCGAGCTCGACGGCTATTAGTAACCTACAAGCGACAACAACTCAGCACGGCGCTGACATAAGTAGCAATGCGTCAGATATCACGACTCTAAATTCAACTGTCGGTGGTCACAGCGCCTCGATCCAACAGCAAGCAGTAACGAATGCCAGCCTTACGGGCGACATTGCGGATCTTAATGCGGAGTACTCGGTCAAGGTTGATGTTGATGGCAACGTAGCTGGCTTCGGTTTGGCGAGTGGTGGTAGCCCACAACAAAGCAGATTTTATGTAGCTGCCGACAAGTTCGCGATTGTCCCTTCGGGGTCAGCTCCGAGCACGTCTACTGGAACTGTGCCGTTCGTAGTGGTGACTTCACCAACAACCCAGAACGGGGTGGCAGTACCAGCAGGAACTTATATCCACAGCGCAATGATTGCCAACGGCACTATTGCTAACGCACAGATAGGTAACTTGGCAGTTGATAGTGCGCAGATTGCCGACTTAGCAGTTGAGACCGCGAAGATAGATAACTTCGCAATTACCGGCGCTAAGATTGCACTCGCAACAATTACAACTGCAAATATCCAAGACGCGACAATCCAATCTGCCGATATTGGCGACGCGCAAATCGGCACTTTGCAGTTGGCCGGTGAGTCAGTCATCGTCCCACGGTTTGCACAGTCAACACTTTATAACCACACCTTGACCGGAACACCCGCGCAAGTAGTTGGAGTGCCGATAAGCATTAGTGGCCTACCAACAGGACAAAGCTGTCGCTTGGTAATTATGGCAGTAACGTCTGCTTATTCTAGCAACAACACAATCACTAATTTGAGAGCCCACATCTATTCAGGCTCTACACAGCACAACACTATTGGTGTCACGTTTAGTGATTACGGTCTCAGCGTTGCTACTTATGGTTCATTCCTGGTCGGCAATGGCTACAGCCAAACAGTCAGTTTACGTGTGAGCTGCACGGCTAATCCATCCGGTTCATCTACAAAAGCAAATAAT
>MDTA01200978.1_pt1 | contig 20237 bp, 14 predicted proteins | sample 811151 | NCBI WGS metagenome assembly MDTA01 (sample SAMN05326648, study PRJNA326480) | marine metagenome | isolation source: seawater | place: Indian Ocean: South | collected 2010 | reverse complement strand
TCTCTTATGAATAACATAGATAACTTAATTAAAAACCTTAACAAAGAACAAAAAGAAGCAGTGCTGAGTACTGAGGGTCCAAATTTAATTGTTGCTGGGGCTGGTTCGGGAAAAACAAGAGTTTTAACTACAAGGCTTATTCATATCATAAAACAAAAAAAAGCATGGGCAAACCAAATATTATGTGTGACTTTTACTAATAAAGCTGCAAAAGAAATGCAGAACAGAGTCATGCAGTATGTTAAAGGAAGTACCAATGCAGTGCCATGGTTAGGCACTTTTCATTCAATAAGTGTCAAATTTTTGAGAAGACATGCCGAAGCCTTAGGTTATAGAAGTAATTTTACAATTTTAGACACTGATGATCAAAAAAAATTAATACGAAACATAGTTAAAGGTGAAGATTTAGATGCCAAAAAATTTTCTCCTCAATTAATCATGTATCACATTGATCAATGGAAAAATAAAGGCCTTCTACCTAAAGATGTAAAACTAGAAAAGACAGGATCAATACTAAAATCTATTTTAAAAGTTTACGATATTTATCAAAGTAAAACAAAGGATCTTAATGCGTTTGACTTTGGTGATTTAATTTTGTTTTGTGTGAAACTTTTCGAGGAACATAGGGATATTAGAGAAATTTATCAAAAAAATTTTAGATATATTTTAGTAGATGAATTCCAAGACACTAACTTTATACAAAACAAGTGGTTAAATTTGCTAGTAAATGAAAATGAAAATATTTGTTGTGTGGGTGATGATGATCAATCAATCTATAGCTGGAGAGGTGCTGAAATTAAAAATTTTCTTACTTTTGATCAAATATATAAAAATTGCAAAGTATTTAAACTTGAACAAAATTATCGATCAACAAAAAATATTTTGGAAACCGCCTCGAGTTTAATTTCAAATAATTTAAGTAGAGTTGGTAAAAAATTGTGGTCTTCAGCTAATGAAGGAGAATTGGTAAAACTTAATTGTTATAAAACCGGTAAAGACGAAGCACAAGGTATAAGTGATATTATAGAGAAAAAAATAAAAAAAAAATACTCTTTAAATGATGTTTCAATTCTAGTTAGAGCAATTTATCAAACTCGTGAGTTTGAAGAAAGATTTCTTCAAGTTGGAATTGGATATAGAGTTTTAGGAGGAATAAAATTCTATGAAAGAGCAGAAATAAAAGACGCCGTATCTTATTTAAGAATTGTTAATCAAAAGTTTGATGACCTAGCTTTAGAAAGAGTAATTGGCACACCCAAGAGAGGGGTTGGTGAAAGCACGCTAAATCAGATTTTTACTTTTGGAAAAATCAACAAACTTAGTCTTGAAGACTCAATTATAAAGTTAATAGAAAAAAATCATTTTAAACCTAAGATTAAAACTTCACTAAGCCAATTAATAAATATGATCCAGAAATGGAGAAAAGACTCATTAAAAATGAAGCATTTTGACTTGCTAAAGTTAATATTAGATGAGTCGGGCTACTCCTCTGCATTAAAAAATAAAAAAGATTTAGAAAATGAAAATAGACTAGAAAATTTGAAAGAGTTACTTAGAGCCATGCAAGATTATGATAACTTGCAAAGTTTTTTAGAACATGTGGCCTTAGCTACATCGATTGATCAGGAATGGGAGGGAGCAAAAATAAATTTAATGACCATGCATGCTGCTAAAGGTTTAGAATTTGATGTTGTGTTTTTACCAGGGTGGGAAGAGGGTTTATTTCCTCACCAAAAATCTTTGGAGGAAAAAGGTGATTTTGCTTTAGAAGAAGAGAGAAGATTAGCGTATGTAGGTATAACAAGAGCAAAAAAGGAAGCTTATTTATCATTTGCTATGAAAAGAGCTTATCATGGTGACTGGATGGATGCTTTACCTTCAAGATTTATTAATGAAATACCAGATGAGAGCGTTGAAAAAAATGAAATAGTTTTAAACGATAATGACGAATTTGAGTTCAATCAAGACAATTCAATTGAATTTGATGATGAGTACAGAAGTCCTGGATGGGATCGATATAAAAAAAATAAAATACTTAAATGGAAAAAATAAAAAAATTAAAAAAAATTTTAGATAGAGAAAATATAGATGGATATATCATTCCAAAAAATGATGAGTTTTTTGGTGAATATATTTCAGATTTTAATGATAGACTTAAATTTATCTCAAATTTTTCTGGCTCTTTTGGTCTAGCTCTAATACTGAAGAAAAAAAATTATTTGTTTGTCGATGGAAGATATACTTTACAAGCAAAAAACCAAAGTGGAAATTATTTTAAGATTATTACAGTCCCTAATAAACTACCAAGTGATATTCTTAAAGAAAAAAAATTAACCATTGGTTTTGATCCTAAATTAAACACTAAACAATCTTTATCTACTTTTTTTAAAAATAGTAAGTGTAGTTATAAAACAATTAATAATAATTTGGTTGATGAAATTTGGAACAGGAAATCTAAAAAAAATAAGAATAAATTTTTTATATTACCTAATAATTCTGTTAGTGATAAATACCAATCTAAAATTGAAAAAGTTACCGATTATTTAAAGAAAAAAAAGTCTGATTATATATTTATTACCGCAAGTGAGAATAGTGCATGGTTACTAAATATTAGAGGTCGAGACACAAAATATTCACCAATACCTCACAGTTATATTTTAATTGATAAAAACAAAAATATTAAGTTTTTTTGTAACTTAAAAAAAATTTCTACGAATTTAAAGAAACGTTTTAAAAAAATCAAATTTTTAGATATTAATATTTGTTCTAAAAAACTTGCTGAAATTAAAGATAAAAAATTTATAATTGATAAAAATTCTTGTTCTTATTTTCTTGAAAATGTAATACTTAGAAAAAATAAAATTCTTAATTTTCCAGACCCTATTTATTTTTTTAAGGCAATTAAGGGTAAAAAAGAAATAGAAAATATTAAAAAGGCACATATTTATGATGGAGTCGCTCTAACAAAGTATCTATTTTGGATTAAAAAGAATTTTAATAAAAAAAGAATTACAGAAATTAGTGGATCAAAAAAATTATTAAGTTTCAGGAAAAAAAATAAAAAATTTAAATTTTTAAGTTTTCCGACAATATCGGGCACAGGACCGAATGGAGCTATTATTCACTATAAAGCAACCAAAGAAACTAATAGAAGATTAAAAAAAGGAGATATTTATCTAGTTGACTCTGGCGGGCAATACGAATTCGGGACAACTGATGTTACTCGTACTATTTCATTGAATAACTCAAATTATAGAATTAAAGATATTTTTACAAGAGTTCTTAAAGGTCACATTGCCGTAGCAAGTTATAAAATTAAAAAAAATACGAATGGATCTGAAATTGACTTTTGGGCAAGAAAATATCTTAAACAAATTGGTTTAAATTATGCCCATGGTACTGGTCATGGAGTTGGATACTATTTAAATGTACACGAGGGGCCTCATGCAATATCATTAACAAATAAAGTTAATTTTCACAAAGGTATAATCATATCAAATGAACCAGGTTATTACGAAAAAAATAAATTTGGTATTAGAATTGAAAATCTTATTTATGTTAAAGAAAGAAAAAAAAAAATGGCTTTTGAAAATTTGACAATGGTACCAATTGAAAAAAGTTTAATTATCAAAAAAAACTTAAGTAAAAGAGAGAAAGAATGGCTTAATAATTATCATAAAATTGTTTTCAAAAACTTAATAAGATCTATGAATAAAATTGAGGCCTTAGAACTCAAAGAGGCTTGCTCAGCTATTTAAAATTTTGTTCCAATCCTTTTCTAAAATAATAGCAATTTTAAGTTGTTTTGCATGTTCAATTTTTCTCTTAGTAGGCTTAGTGTCACCTACTACTAAAAAATCTAATTTTTTTGAAATAGACCCTAATACTTTCCCTCCATTATTTTCTGCAATTGCTTTCGCTTCTGATCTACTCATATTCTTAAAACCACCAGTAAACATCAATTTTTTATTAGAAAATTTTCCATTTTTATTCTTTGCAATATAGTTCTTGATGTTGAGTTTATTTATCAAATCTTTGACAATTCTATTATTAGTTTCATTAGAAAAAAAATTATCTATAGATTGAATTTGTGTTTCACCTATTCCATCTAATTCGGCAAGATTAGTCAAAAGTGAACTTCTATTTTTTAAGTCAAATAATTTTGTAAATTCTTTTATTGAATTGAAAAAGCTAGCTAAAATTTTTGCATTTTCCTGGCCTATGTGTCTTATTCCTATTGAAAAAATAAATTTATCTAAAGTAATTAATTGAGATTTTTCAATGGCTTTTTTAAGATTATTAATAGATTGCTCGCCCCAACCTTCTAATTTTTTTATCTTACTATATTTAAGTTCAAAGATATCAGATGGCTTTTTTATTAAATTTAAATCCCAAAATTGTTCGATTACTTTTTTTCCTAAACCATCTATATTAAATGCTTCTTTTGAAACAATATGTTTAAGTTTTTCCTTTGCAATAAAATCACAATTATACCCTTTAATACACCTTCTAACTGCATCAAGTTTTTTTGTACTTTTACTAAATTCTTTTAAAGTTTCAGAACCACATAAACATTTATTTGGGAAAATAAATTTTTTACAGTTTTTATGTCTTTTCAATTTATCAACTGAAACAACTTGAGGAATTACATCTCCAGCCCTTTGAATTTGAACAGTATCTCCAATTCTAATATCTTTACGTTCGATTTCATCTTCATTGTGTAAAGTTGCATTTGAGACAACTACGCCTCCAACATTTACTGGTTCAACTTTAGCTACTGGTGTGATCGCACCTGTCCTTCCTACTTGTATTACAATATCGTTTATTTTTGTTACTGCTTTCTCTGCAGAAAATTTATATGCAGTTGCCCACCTTGGTGAATTAGAGGTGTTACCCAACCTTTTTTGTAAACTTAAATCATTTACCTTATAAACTATTCCATCTATATCATAGTCTAATGATGATCTTTGTTGATCTATTTTGAAGTGTTGTTTTTCAATTTCATCTATCCCCAAAACTATCTTAGATAATGGATTTGTTGAAAATCCTAAAATGCTAATTTGCTTCAAGAATTCAGACTGCTTTTTAAATATCATAGGTTTAATTTCTCCAAAACCGTAAGCAAAATATTTTAAAGGTATTTTTTTTGTTTCCTGAGGATTTTTTTGTCTTAGTGATCCTCCTGCAGCATTTCTAGGATTAGCAAATTTATCTTTTAACTTTTCAAAGTCTTTTTTGCTAATATATATTTCACATCTTACTTCAAAAATCTTAGGAAGTCCCTCTGAAATGATTTTTTTTGGAATACTAGGTATTGTTTTTAAGTTTTCTAATATATCTTCACCAACTAATCCGTCCCCCCTGGATAAGCCTTTAGTTAAAATTCCATTCTCGTAAGTTAAGGATGCGGATATTCCATCAATTTTAGGTTCAGAAAAAAGTTCTATAATCTGATCTTTATAATTTAAGAAATTACAAATCTTTTTTAAATAATCTTCCATGCCTTCTCTATTAAATACATTTGATAAAGAGAGCATTGGGCGTAAATGATTAATTTTTTTAAATTTATTTGATGGCTTAGAACCAACAAGTGAGCTAAAAGAAAAATAATTTTTCAAATAAGAAAATTTTTTTTCTAAATCAAGAATTTCCTGTTTTAAAGCATCATATTTAGCGTCAGAAATCTTTGGGTTATCTTTCTCAAAATAAAACTTATTATGTTTTTTAATTTCAGCAACTCTCTTTTTAAATTCAATTATGATTTCCTTTTTATTGCTCATTTAGGTTATTTTATAATTCCTAAAATCCTTTTAATAATGCTTTTTTCAGATTTTTTCTGTTTTTTAACAGAATTTTTAATATTTGAATCGTAATCTTTATTAAAAATTTTATACGACTTTTCAAACCATTCGCTTGAATTGTAATTATAACCTAAAATTTTAGCATATTTTTTAGCTTCATTTTCTAGACCTAGATAATAATGAATTTCAACAAGCCGGTGTAAAGCTTCTTCTATAAATATAGTTTTATCATATTTATTCATAATAACTTTAAGTCTATTAATTGCTGGCACCCATTTTTTTGTAGATATATAATATTTTGCCACATAAAGTTCTTTTGCTGCAAGTTGATTCTCGATTAGATCTTTTTTAAACTTTAAATCTATTGCGTAATCTGACTTGGGATATTTTTTAATAAAAAAATCAATTTTTTTTGATGCATCTAATAATGGTTGGATATCTTTTTTTTCGTCAGAAATTTGTTCATAGTAAATTAAGCTTTCAAGGTAATGGGCATAGATAACATTTTTATCAGCAGGATAAATTTTCAAAAAACGTTCTAAATTATCTAGAGCTTGCTCATAAAAATTAATTCCGTATAAAGCATAGCTGGCCATAATTGATGACTTTGCTGCAAGTTCAATAGTTTTGAAATTTAATTCTGCTTCTGAAAATTTTTTACTTGCATAAAAATAATCATTTTTATTAAATGCTTCTAGACCCTCTTTGTAAAGAACGTAAGGATCTAAGTTTTCTGTTGGTTGATAATTAAAATCTTCTTTTTTAGAGCAGGCTAAAACTGAAAAGGCTAATAATAATATTATTGAGTATCTTATTATCATAAGCACTTATTAATAACAGATAAATAATAAATTTTTAAGATAAATTTAAACTAAGAAATTAATTCTAAGCGTTTACAGCTATTTTTTCTAATTCTTTAGAATGGAAATTTTTAGAAATTTTGAGATCATTAGACTCGATAATACTAAAATTTCCTAAAGTTTTGAAAACTTTCCTTAAAAATAAATTTGTTAATTCATGACCGCCTTGATAACAAGTAACTTTTCCTATAACTCTATAACCTGATAATAAAAAATCTCCAGCTAAATCTAATATCTTGTGATTAACAAATTCTTTTTGATTTCTTAGTCCTTCTACGTTCATAACTTTATCTTTGTTTACTACAATGGCGTTATTCAAAGATCCGCCTTTGGCTAAACCAATTTTTTTTATTTTCTCAATATCTTCGAAAAGACAAAACGTTCTAGAACTATAAACATCCTTTAAGTTATCTTTTTGAAAATCTATAACATTTTTTTGCTTTCCAATTAGTTTGTTTTCGTAATTTAATTGAAAATTAACTTCAAGCGATGAATTGTTTGGTTCAATGGAGATTTTTTTTTCTCCTTTAACTAATTCTATTCTATTTGTAATTTTTAAATATTTTCTTTTTTTATCTTGATTTTTAAGATCAATTTTTTTTAATATTTTTAAAAAATCTTTAGAAGACCCGTCCATTATAGGAACTTCTTCATTGTCAATTTCAACTAAGGCGTTATCTATTCCGTATATATAAAAAGCTGCGAGTAAATGTTCCACTGTTGAAACTTTTACCCCAAAATTATTTTCCAAAGTGGTGCATAATTTTGCTGAGGACACGTTTGTAAAATTCGCTTTAATAAGATTATTTTTTTTCAAATCAATTCTCTTAAACACAATACCGTGATCTTCTGCGGCTGGCAGAATATTAATAGTAGATTTTTGACCCGAGTGTAAACCTACGCCATGAAAGCTGACATTATTGCTTAAAGTTTTTTGTGAAATTTCTTGCATCAAGATGTTATAAGCGAATGTAATTAATTAACTAAAACAACTAATGTTTCCAAAAAAAACAGTTTATTCAAAAAACATATCAAAAAACCTAGCAATTACTGATTTTTTAGTCTCTGAGAAAGGTATTGCCTCTTTTTTCCAACCAAAATGAACAAGTTTATGTGCCGAAATTAGCGTTTTTTCAGATGGTGCTTGATCAATAGAAATTACGTTATGCTTATCATTCATTGCGAAGACTGCTCTGAAAATTTGCTCAAAGCAGTCGAAGTTTTTCAAAGTATTAGTTCTCTTTAAATAAATATTAAAGGGTATTTTGTTAAAGTATTTGAAATTTATATTTTGAAAAATAATAATTTCAGATATTTCTTTAATCCTAGCAAAAGATATATCGTAAATTAGTCTTTTTTTAATTTTTCTGTAATTTTCTTTATAGAAAAACTTTGACGCGACGACCTCATCTTCAGAAATTGATTTATCCATGTCAATATCTTTCAATATTGATTTAATTATTTCTGTTTTTAAGGATGTTATTTTTGAAATATCTTTTAAGATTATATCTGTTCCAAATTCAAAATATTGTTCAAATTTGAAAGAACTTTTTTCAAAAAATAGGATTTTAGATTTATTTTCATTAATCTCAATTAAGAAAAAAGTATCTTTATCTTTTTTTTCACAAATGTTAACTCCTTGAACAAAACTTTTTAATAAAATTTTCTCAGTTTTGAGATTGCATTGACTCAATATATTTTTTAAATTTTTATAATCATTTTTATTAATTAATGAAAAAGAAAGCTCATGAGAATAAAAATCACCAAATAGTCCTATTGGTAAATTTTCAATGTTATTATTATCTAAAAAAAAATTTGAATTGAAAATATGAAGAATTTTTTTATCTAACTCAGTTTCTTCAATAAGTGATTTAAGTGTATTTAAAATGTAAGTTATATTTTCTCTCAAAATCTGTGAACCATTCAATTTTTTATAACCAGACACATTGATAAATATTGGATTTAAGTTTTCCAAAATAATAACTATCTTTTTAAAAGTATAATTAAATTTTTGCTCTATTAAAAAAAGGTTTTCCTTAATTAAATTTAAAAATTTTTCTGAATCTGAGATTTTATTATTTTCAATACCTGCTAAAGGTAATTCTAATTTAAAAATAACTTCTAAATTGTTATTTTCATCACTTTTTCCTACAAAAAAAATATAATTGGATGTATTAATTTCTAAAAAAAGATTAAGTTTATAATTTTTCATATATCACTTTAAAATTAATTGATTAGCAATTCTGTAGTCAAAAACTGTATATTTTTTAAACTCATTTTTATTTTTAATATTTAAGTAACTATCTATACTTTCTATATAATTCTTAGATGGAAGTTTTATTACTTTTCTGTCAACCGTTTCTAAATCCCATCTATTGGTCTCATAAAAAGTATATTTTTTTATGTGATTGAATGGAAATTTTGTTCTTATTAAATTATTGTAAAAAATTTTAAATTCTTGAGGGTTTCCAAATACGTAGGGGAGGTCTTCAAATCCGGGTAAATTACTAAACTCGATTAGCTCAATTTTTTCACTTAAATAAAATTTTTTCTTTTTATTAAATAAAATTGCAATTGGTTTTTTTTCAATAATTTTAATTTTTAATGTATCTGGATATTTTTTTTTTACTTTAAAGCTTTTTATTAAACTATTTTCTTTTAATATTTTTTCAATTTCATTATTTTTTAATAATAAAAGATTCTTATTAATAACTGGCGCTAAAGATCTTTGTAAATCTTTTTCTTTTATTAAAAAATTATTTTCAATAATTATTTTTTTTACGTTCAACTTAATAAATTGTATTTTTAATTGGGGAATAATTGTTGAAAATAATATTAATAATGTAACAGCAATTGCAGCTCTTTTTTTCATCTATTAATACTTGCATCAAGTAAGATTTTCTCAACTAAATTTTCAAAATTTAAACCTATATAATTGGCTATTTCAGGCACTAAGGATAAACTTGTCATACCTGGTTGCGTATTTATTTCTAATAAATAAAATTTATTTTTGTAAAATTTAAAATCTGATCTTGTAACACCTCTGCACTTTAATACTTTGTGAGCTTTTTTTGCAATTTTTAAAACTTCTTCGTACTTATTTTTAGTCAATTTTGCAGGCATGATATGCTCTGTTTTAGCTTTTTTTGTATATTTTGCTTTGTAGTCATAAAATAATCTTTTTGGAATAAGTTCAATAGCTCCAATAGATTTTCCATTAATTACAGCAACTTGTATTTCCTGCCCTCCGATATATTCCTCTAAAATTATCTCTGAATATTTTTGTAGTAATAAATTTATCATATTGAATAATTTTTCTTTATTTTTACAAATCTTAACTCCTAAACTTGAACCCTCATTAATTGGTTTTAATACAATTGGAAATTTTATTTTTGTAGAACTTATTTCTTCTATGATCTTTTTTTTATTATAATCCTTTTTCTTTATAGATAGAAATTTTGGTGTTTTAATATTATTTTTTGTAAATATTTCTTTTGAAATAATTTTATTCATTGCATTAAAAGATGAGACAACGCCTGAGTGTGTATATGGAATTTTTAGATATTCAAAATAGCTTTGAGCAACTCCATCTTCTCCATCTCTTCCGTGTAAAGCATTAAAAATAACATCCGTATTATTCTTATTGATTAAATTGAAATTTTTTTTTTGGGGGTCAAATGAAGAAACTTTATAACCTTTCTTTTTCAGAGCTTTGATACAAGCCTTACCACTATCAAGGCTAATCTTTCTCTCTCCCGAGGTGCCTCCTAAAACAACTAAAACTCTTCCAAATTTTCTTTTATTCACCAATAATTTTAATCTCTAATTCAAGATTTACTCCAGTTTTCTCGTACACCTTTTTCTGCACTTTTTTCATTAAATTTTCTATGTCTTTTGATCTCGCTTTACCGTTATTGACAAAAAAATTACAATGTTTTTGAGAAATTACTGCATCTCCTTCTTTATAATTGGTGCAACCTGCTTCCTTGATTAGCATCCAAGCTTTTTTGTTTTTATTAATATTTTTAAAAGTACTTCCGCATGTTTTGATTTGATTTGGTTGCGATAGCTTTTTTCTTTCAATAAGTTCATTTTGTTTTTTTTCAATTTCACTTTTTTTACCTATCGAACATTTGAATTTTGCAGATAATATTATATATTTATCTGGTAAGTTGGTTCCTCTGTAAAAAAAATGTATATCTTCTTTTTTTATTTCTGACTCAACAATATTATTTTTATCTAAAACATTAATTGAAATTAATACTTTTGATATATCACTATCGTAACAACCACTATTCATTGTTATCGCACCTCCTATGGATCCAGGTATACATGATAAAAATTCTAAATCCTTTAAATCACTGTCTTTGGCAAAATTAGATACCTTTCGGTCAAGCGTTGCTGCACCTACCTCTATAATATCCTCATCAATTTTATTTATAAAAGAAAATCCTTTTCCTAATTTAATTACAGCTCCTCTTACACCATTATCTCTAAACAAAGTATTTGAACCTGCTCCAAGTATAATTATATTTAATTTTTTTTTATTTGCCTCTTTTAAAAATTCTTTAAGATGACTTTTATCTTTAGCTTTAAAAAAATAGTCAGCTTTCCCACCTAAATTAAACCAACTATAATTTGATAGTTTGACATTTTCACTCAAGTTTGTTCCAAATTTTTTCATAAAATCCTTCTCAAAAATCATAATGAATATTTAAGTTCTGACATCCATCTGGATATTGCTCCCGCACCCATTCCAATTATTATTTCATCACTTATTAAGTTCCTTTTTAAAAACTTGGTCAATTCAATTTGATTTTTAACCATAATTACTTGAGTTTTTGAATTTTTAGCAATTAGCTTGGAAAATTTTATCAAATTAAATCTTGCATTTTTACTTTCTCCAGCGGCATATAAAGGACAAACAATTACTAAGTTGGATTTTAAAAAAGATTTAGAAAACTCTTTTTTTAAAGATAGGGCTCTTGAGTACCTATGAGGTTCAAAAATACTAATAATTTTTCTTTTACCATTTACATTATGAACACCTTCCAATATTGATTTTATTTCAGTTGGATGATGGGCATAATCGTCATAAAAATCATTTTTATTCTTAGAAAAAACTTTTGTCATTCTTCTTTGAACACCAGAAAAATTTCTCAAAGATCTTTTAGCAAGATTTATATTTGCTCCTAAATTTAAGCAAACTATAAAAGCTGCAGCTGTGTTTAGAACATTATGTCTTCCTAGTAATTTTACATTTATATTTTGAATAATTCTATTTTTCTTTTCTTTGTCCTTAAAGCTTAGATCAAATGTTGTGCTATTATAATTATATCTTATCTTTTTAATTTTATAATCTGCCTGTTTATTTTCTCCATATGATAAAATATTTTTATTCTTAATCTTTTTTAAAATTTTTTTTATATTAAAATTATCAATACAAATTATTGCTTTTCCTGTAGGAGGTGTCTTATTTATAAAATCAACAAAAGAGTTTTCTAAATTTTTATAATTTTTGTAAAAATCTATATGTTCATAATCAATGTTGGTAACAATCGAGTAATTAATTGGAAGTTTTAAAAAGCTTCCATCCGACTCATCGGCCTCTAATATTGCCCAATCCCCTTTTCCAAGTTTTGCATTGCTTTTTAAAGAATTAATCACTCCTCCATTGATTATGGTTGGGTCTAATTTTTGGTCAGACAAAATTTTTGCTACTAGTGAGGTTGTTGTAGTTTTACCGTGAGAGCCAGTAATTATTATATTTTTTTTAAGTGAAACAACATCAGCTAAAACTTCAGCTCTTGAATAAATTGGTATTTTATTTTTTCTAGCATACTTGAGTTCTGAATTATTATGTTTAATAGCCGAAGATTTAACTATGATTGTTGCTTTTTTAACATTATTTGATGAATGACCAATAAATATTTTGATACCAAATTTTGAACAACTAACTGTATTTTTATTTTTTGTTTGATCGCTACCTTGTATATTAAATCCCATATTTTTCATTATTTGAGCAAGGCCACTCATCCCTATGCCTCCGATACCCACAAAATGAATAACATCTTTTTGACCTAAATTAATTTTTTTCATCTATAATTTTTACTATTTGTTTATTCAAATTTTTAAAAATATCTACGTCAGAATATTGTCTTTGATTTGATAAAACATTTTTAATCGAAGATTTATCCTTAAAAATGGCAATTATTAAATCATATAATTTATTTTTAATATCTTTTTCCTCCAAAAAATATCCATATCCTTTATTAAAATAAAACTCTGCATTTTTATATTGATGATTGTCAGCTGATGATGGCAAAGGTATAGATATGAATGGGGTTTTTATATTTATTAATTCTCCTAACACTGAAGCTCCTGATCGTGTGATAACTAAGTTTGTTTTAAGATAATATTCAACAATATTATTTGTAAAATTAAAAATTTCATGATCAATTTCTGTTCTTTTATAAAATTCTATTAATTCGTTATTTTGATTTTCCAGACATTGTTGATAGACTTTAATAGGTAATTTTAAATTTTTAATTTTTTCAAAAATTTCGGGTAGTTCCTCTCCGAAGACTTTGGCAGCTTGACTTCCACCCAAAATTAAAATCTTAAGTTTGTTAAATTGGTCTCTTTCATAATTCGAAATTCCTTTATTTATAATTTCTTCTCTAACCAAGTTTCCAATTTTTACAACTTTATTGTTGTATTTTTTATGTATACCCTCAAGTTCCTGATAGGAAACAAAAATCTTTTTTGCAAAAGGGAGTAAGTATCTATTAGCTTTTCCTATTATTAGATTATTTTCATAAATTACAAATTTTATATTTAAAAAAAAAGCAGCAATACAGACTGGAAAGGAAGAATAGCCACCCATTCCAAATACTATGGTAGGTCTATTTAATATTAAACATAAAAATGATTTTAATATTGCATAAAAGATTGTAGTTAAAGAGAGAAAAAATTTTATAGGATTTTTTTTTATAAAAGGTGAAGAGGGTATATTAATTAAACTAAAATTCTCACTATCTTTTAAAAATCTTAAGCCTCTTTTATCTGAAGTTAATTGAATACTATAATTTTTTTTAATTAAGTAATTTGCTAAACTATAAGCTGGAAAAACATGTCCGCCTGTTCCACCTGTTGCAATTAATATTTTTTTTTTAATCATATAAATATGCTTTGTTTTTAGTATAATTTAAAACTAGTCCAGCTAAAATTGAACTACCTATTAAAGAAGATCCTCCATAACTTAAAAAAGGTAAAGTCATTCCCGTTGTTGGTAATAAATTAGTATTAACGCCAGCATGAATAAATGTTTGAAAAATTAATAATGTAGCTAAACCGCTTAATGAAATTTTTAAAAATTGATTTTCTTGATTAAAACAATTTTTAATGACTCTGAAGGTTATATATAAAAAAATTATTAAGATTATAATAGAAGCTAAAGATCCATACTCTTCAGAAATTACAGCAATTACATAATCTGTGTGCGCTTCTGGCACACTCTCTTTAAGAATTCCCTCGCCCATTCCTTGACCGGTAAGGCCACCAAGTTTTATTGCGTCTAAAGCAGAAGATGATTGAAATTGATCTCCTTGATTTGGATCAAAAAAAGCAATTAATCGATTAATTATATATCCAAATTTTTCTGATAAAAAAAATAATATTGAACTTAAACAAACCAAAAAAAGAGAAAAAAAAATGAATAGATAAGTCAAGCTCACTCCTGAAATAAAAACTGTAGCTACCCAACTTCCAGTTAATAATATTGATTGTCCTAAATCTGGTTGATCAATTAATAAAATTATTACTGAGCTTAATAAAATGAAACTTAGAACATATTTTATTTGACTTTTTTTTAATTTTTCAAGGTTCAAAATTTTTACTGTCATCAAAATAAATAGTGGCTTTAAAATTTCTATTGGCTGTAGCCTGAAAAAATAAAAGTCAAGCCAACGTTTAGCCCCTTTAACTTCTATCCCAATTATCGGAACTAGAGCTAAAAGTATAAAAGAAACCACAAATAGATATGAGGTGGATTTTATAATTAATTCAGTTTTTATAACTGAAATTAAAATCATAATTACTAGGGATATTAAAGTAAAAATTAAATGTTTTGTGAAAAAAAAATAGTAGTCTTTGTTAAGTCGTTCTCCAGCTAAAGATGAGGTAGATGAGAAGGAAAAAAACAAACCTAGAAAAAATAAAATTAAAAAACAAAATAAAATTTTTTTATCTATGTCTCTCCAATAATTTACAAAAAAAAACTTAAATGAGTTTTTTGCCATATTTTTTGCTTAACCTCTTAAATTCTTTTCCCCTCATTTCAAAATTAATAAATTGATCGTATGAAGCTGCTGCTGGACTCAGTAAAATCGTCTTATTAATTTTTTCTCGAGAATTAAAATCTTTAAAAATTTTAATCAAAGATTTATTTAAATTTTTTGTTATAGAAAAAGGTAATTTGCCTTTTATTTGATCTTTAAAAAAATTAGTGTGATTGCCAATAATATAACATTTTATAACATTCTTTTTAAATTTTGAAATATTTAACTTATCACCTTTTTTTGGCAAACCTCCTAATATCCAATAAATATTTTTAAGACTTGATAAAGCAAGTTGGCTAGATGTAAATGAAGTAGCTTTAGAGTCATTAATGAAAGTTACATTTTTCTTTTTTAAAAATATTTCAAATCTGTGCGATAACCCTTTGAATGATTTCATTGCACTAGCAAATAAACTTTCTTTGATTTTAAGCAATTTTACAAATGAGTATACAAAGTTCATATTTTCATCGTTTATTTTTGATATTAAATAATTATTTTTAATTTTATGTTTAAATTTTTGGTAATCTTCATGCTTTGGAACAATAAGTTTGCTTAAAAAATTCTTTTTTAAAAAATCTTTTTTTAATTTTTTATTTATAATTGCATATTGGTTTTTTTTTTGAAGTTGAAAAATTTTAAGTTTTGCATTTAAATAATTCATTTTGTTTCCGTGCCAATCTAAATGATCATTGGTTAAATTAAGAAGTAAAGCATAATCAGGACAAATAAATTTAGAATGTGAAAGTTGAAATGATGAGGCCTCGATAATTACATAAATGTTTTTTTTAACTCCTTTCAAATTTAAAATTGGTGTGCCTATATTTCCTCCAAGAAGAAACTTAAATTTACTTTTTTTTAAAATGTGTGCTAGCAATTTACAGGTTGTTGATTTTCCATTAGTGCCTGTTACCACTATACTTTTAAATTTTTTATTTGTTAAAAAAAATAAGTCAATATCTGTAATTATTTTTTTTTTAAACTTTCCTAAAATTTTATTTTTTATTAAACTAACACCAGGAGACAGAACAATGTAATTTACCTGTTTTAATGTTTTTTTTAAACTTGTGGCTCTGTATTTATTAAGTAATTTTTTTTCTTTATCATCCCACACTTTATAATTTTTGAAATTATTTTTTTTAAAATATTTAATTACAGATTGTCCTGAACTTCCCAGGCCATATACAAGAAATGATTTTTTTTTTAGCCTCGTATTTGGGACCATACTTTACCTAAGTTTTAATGTTGCTAATCCAACCAATGCTAAAATGATAGCGATTATCCAAAATCGAATTACAATTGTAGACTCTGCCCACCCTTTTTTTTCAAAATGGTGGTGAATTGGTGCCATTTTAAAAATTCTTTTACCTGTTAGTTTATAAGAGGCTACCTGTATAATTACTGACACGGTTTCTAAAACAAATAATCCTCCAATAATAGCTAAAACAATTTCATGTTTAACTATAATAGCTATAGCAGCAAGTGAGCCTCCTAAAGAAAGCGAGCCTGTATCTCCCATAAAAATTTTTGCTGGAGGGGCATTGTACCAAAGAAAACCTAGACAAGCTCCAACAACAGAACCGCAAAAAATAGACAATTCCCCTACGTCTGGAATATATTGAATTTGCAAATACTCTGAAAAAATTGTGTTACCTACAACGTATGAAATTAATGTAAAAGAAAGCGCTACTAACATTACAGGAACTGTTGCAAGACCATCTAAACCATCAGTCAAATTTACAGCATTGGATGCACCGATTATTACGAATAAACCAAAAATTATAAAAAAAAATCCCATATCCCATATTAAATTTTTAAAGAATGGAAAATAAAGATTAAATAGAAATTCATGACTAGAATATTTTATTAATATTACTAAAGTTATAACACTGATTATAATTTGACCGATAAACTTATAACTTGATTTAAGACCTCTAGAGTTTCTAAACTTAATCTTTAATATGTCGTCGATCAACCCTAAAGCTCCTAATGCTAAACAAACAAAAATTAGAGTCCAAACATATACGTTGGATAAATCAGCCCATAAAAAGGTGCTAGATAAGATTCCTATAATTATAATTACTCCACCCATTGTAGGCGTTCCAGATTTTTTTATAATGTGATCTATCGGTCCATCTTGCCTTATTGGTCCAGTAATCATTTTTTCCGAAAATAATTTTATCAAAGGTCCACCAATGATAAATACAATTATAAGAGAGGTAACAACTGACAAGCCTGTCCTAAACGTAAGATATTTAAACACGTTTAAAAAAGAATATTGATCAATTAATGAAGTTAATAAATTAAATAACATTAAATACCTTTTATCATTTTTTTACTAAATTGATGCAATCCAGTAGCATTAGAACCTTTAATCATTAGATAGTCATTATTTGTTATCATTTCACTCAAACTTAAATCTATATCCTCATTATTTTGTAAAATATTTCCTCTTTTTTCTTTATTTATATGTTTATAAGTGAAAAGAGTTTTTTTTCCTTTAATGAATACTTTGTCTATATCAGAATTGTTAATAACTTTAGATAAGTCTTCATGAAGTTTTTTAGATCTTGAACCTAATTCAAGCATATCTCCAAGTATCAGGAATTTTTTAAATTTATCTTTCTTGATTGAACTTAAGTTTATGATTGCGTTTTTTACTGATAAAGGATTTGCATTATAACTTTCATCAATAAATTTAAACTTTTTCTTATACCGTGTGATTGTATATTTTTTGCCTCTTCCATCAGGTGAATGGTATTTTTTAAATTTTGATAATATCTTTAAAAAATCAATTTTAAGTTCTTTTAGGACTGCAATAGAGGCTAATACATTATAGATATTTAAATCACCTATTTCAAAATTTACCATTTGATTTTTTACTTTTATAAGAACTTTAGAACTATTGCCTTTTGTATAAATTTTTTTAAGTTGAACTACAGAGTCTTTATGTTTTCCAAAAGTAGAGATGTTTAATTTATATTTATTTGCCTTTTTTTTAAAAAAGTTAAAAAATTTATCATCTCTGTTTAAAATTATTATTCCTCCTGCTGTGATATTTTCTATTATTTCTGACTTAGCTTTTGCTATACCTGCGATGTTTTTAAAATTTTCTATATGCGCCTCACTTATATTAGTAATTATTCCTAAATTTGGCCTAATTAATTTAGTTAGATTTCTTATTTCTCCAGGTTTGCTCATGCCGACTTCGAAAACAGCAAATTTATCATCGTGACTTAAGTTGGATAAACTTACTGGAACTCCAAGATGATTATTAAACGATTTAGGTGAATAGTAAGTTTGACCAAAATTTTGTAATAGATCTTTAATTAGAAATTTTAAAGATGTTTTACCAGCGCTTCCAGTAATAGATATTATTTTAGCAAAACTATTTTCACGTTTTAATTTAGCAAATTGATTTAAAAAAAGGATAGTATCTTTAAAATTAATTATCTTTTTATTTTTTTTATCATTAAGCGATGTAACCACACATCCAGCACCTTTTTTAATTGCTTCTTTTGTGAATATATTTCCATCTTTTAGTTTTCCTTTTATCGCTAAAAATAAATTATTTTTTTTTATTGTTCTTGTGTCAATTGAAAGACCATTAAAATTTACCGAGTGAGGTCTCTTTAATATTTTTTCTAAAATCAAATTATTTTGTAAATAATTCAGATTTTTTTTTGTTTTATTTTTTTTATTATAGAGATTAATTTTTCTAATAATTTTTCTATCCGAAATATTTAATATTTTGGTTTTATATATTTGTTTATCTTCATGACCTTTTCCAGCAACTAAAATTACTTCGAATGGTGCCGCATTTTTAATTGCTTTTTTTATAGCAAGTTCCCTATTGCCAATATTAAAAGCTTTATTTTTTGAGATAAGTTTTAAAACTTGTTTTCTTATTTTTTTGGGGTTTTCATTCCTTGGATTATCATCTGTAACATATATTTTTTTACAAAAATTATTTGCAATTCTTGCCATCTTAGATCTTTTTTTTCTATCTCTATCTCCTCCACAGCCAAAAACCAAAGAAATATTATTTCCATAAAAAGATGCCAAAGATTTCAAAGTTTTTAACAGCGCGTCAGGTGTATGTGCATAGTCTACAAAAACTTTTACACCATTTAAATATTTTTTTACTAATTCATGTCTACCATCAACATCTTTTACTTTTTTTATTGCTTTATAAATAAGTTTCTCATTTAATCCGCATAATTTTACAGCTTTTATTGCCATCGCAAGATTTTTAATTTTAAAATCACTTGAATATTTAAATCGAATATCTTTAATTATCTTAACCTCTGTTTTTATATCTAATAATTTTAGATTTCTATTTTTAGATATCTTTTTTAATATAGAGAACTCTTTAATTTTTTTGTCAGAAATTATACAAGAATTTTTTTTTAAAATTTCCCTAAATAATATTAACTTCGCATTTAAGTAGGACCTCATATTTTTGTGATAGTCTAAATGGTCTTGACTAAAATTCGTAAAGATTGCTCCCTTAAATTTTACATGCTGTAATCTTTTTTGATCTAAACCATGACTTGATGCCTCAACAATAACATTATTAATTTTTTTCTTTTTTAGAAAATATAAATATTTATGAAGTTTAATGGTATCAGGTGAAGTTAGGTTGCTTTTTAAAATCTTGTCATTATATTTTATACCTAAAGTTCCTATTGATGCTGCAGGAATTTTATTAATCCTTAATATTTGATAAAATAAATCAGCTACAGATGTTTTTCCGTTCGTACCTGTAACTGCAAAAATATTTTTAGGCTTTAGTTTATAAAATTTTGAGGATGCCTCGCTTAATATATTTCTTACATTTTTTGTCTTAATGATTTTAGTATTTTCACTTTTAATTTTGCATTTTTGAGAGCAGATAATAGCTGAAGCACCTCTTTTAATAGCCTCATAAATAAATCTTTCACCATTATGCTTGTTTCCTTTGATTGCAAAAAAAATAAAATTTTTTTTTACTTCTTTACTATTTGAGGTTATTCCAGAAATAAAAATATTTTTTTTATCTTTTGATATACTTTTAATTAAATTTTTCAGTAACATACAGATTGTTAAATTCCTTATTATTTATGGCTAAAATTGGCCCAATTTTTTCTATTATTTTGCCTGCAACATAAACAGAATTCCAACCGGATGTATTGTACGGTGCCTTTGTTTTAGTACCTCGATAATTATAAATCAAATTTTTATTAATTTTCGGATTTTCT
>MDTA01025340.1_pt1 | contig 20237 bp, 20 predicted proteins | sample 811151 | NCBI WGS metagenome assembly MDTA01 (sample SAMN05326648, study PRJNA326480) | marine metagenome | isolation source: seawater | place: Indian Ocean: South | collected 2010 | reverse complement strand
GACAAAGTACCATTGGCGCAAAAAGGCTTGACTTCCGAGTTCGGAATGGTATCGGGTATTACACTTTCGCTATAATTACCAGGCAGCATCTATTATTTCATAATTCATGTTAAATCAACTAAAAATATTATTTTTTGATTAAATGCATAGAATAATACAATACAATTACTGAAATAACATTTGAAAGTCTCACAAATAGTCTCAATAATGCACCTTCAGTAAATGAAAAACCAAAATTTGACATTATTAAAGCAAGAGATAACTCTGAAAAGCCAAAATTTTGTGGAGTTATTGGAAAAAAATCAATTATGGTGATTATTATAAAAAAAATAATAATTTGAGATAATTCTAAGTTCATATTCAGACACAAAGATATAAAATAAAATATTATAAATTCTAATAAGTGAATTATTATACTTACTTTAAAAAAATATTTTAAATTAACCAAATTAAAATTTTTGTTTAAGAAAAGAGACAAATTTAAAATGTGAGATTTAAATAAATTAGAAAAATTATACTTTATAAAGATTTTAGAGAATGAAATAACAATAATATTGATAATTAAAAAAATAGAAACATTAATTATTAATAAATTTAAAAATATATTCTCTTCAAAATAAAAGTAAAAAAAAATTATCTCTATAATAAAAAAAGATAAAAATGTTATAAAAAACTGCCAGTTAATAAAAAGATAACTGTACAAATAATTTGAGTAAGATAATTTATATTTTTTTAATCTAATAGCCCTATAAAATAACCCTAAAAATGGAATAAAAATATACAACTGGCTGCTAAAATAAATAAACCTAAAATTTCGAAAACTTGTCCTCAAAGAAGTTATTTTTGAGAGTATGCTAAAAAAAAATTTACAATAAAAGACTAATAAAACCAGAGAAGCTAATATAGAATATAACAAATAATTTATTTTTAAACTGGTCAATATTTTTATGAAATTATCCTCACTTGACATGAAATTTAAAACAAAACCAATGCAACATATAGCTATAAAATTTCTTAAAAATTTTATAAAGTTAGTAGCAAATGTACTAATTGTCTTAAGATTTTTATTGTCATAGGTTTTTTTATAAAATTCATTATATTCACTTGAAATATTCAAATGGGAAAATTTTTGTTTGAGTGATTTTTTATAGGTAAAATATCTTGGATTTGAAATATTTTTGTTTAGAAAATTTTTAGTTTCATAAATTAAATTGTTCAAATTATTTTTTTTTAAAATTGTTGCATTAGTGTTATTTTTTAAAATTTGTGGAACTATTCCAACATTTGTTGATATTATAGGTAAATCCATTGCAATTGCCTCGAGCACTGTGATTGGGCCTGCCTCTGATTTTGACGTACATATAAATAAATCTGAGCTGTTAAGAATTTCTGGAACATTATTTACTAAACCTTTAAGATAAAATTTATTTTTTGGAAGTTTTTTAATCTCTCTTATGACCTTTCTAGAATATCTCTTTTGTGATGATATAATTTGTCCAGTTAAAACAAAGCATACATTTGAAAATTCTTTTAATATTTCCCTTGCAAGATAAACAAAGTTTAAAGCTCCTTTTATTGGAATAATTCCTGATATTGATGTGATTATAATCTTATTATCTAAAAAAACATTTTTTTTAAATTTTTTATTTTTATTAAATTCATAAAGATCTACTGGTGCAAAAATTTGAGTATTTTTTTGTTTAAATCTTTTTTTAATTTCATAATATTTGTCAACTTCTCTACTTGTGTAAACAATATTAGAATTTGCAAGCTTAGCTAAAAAATAAAAAATATTTTTGATTATAAAATTAAAATTTGTATCTTCTATTACCCATACTGATGGTTTATTTAAAAAAAAGGCAACTAATGCACCTTTAAATTGAGATGTTGAATTAATTTGAATTAAATCAAAATTGTCTTTTTTTATTTTATTATACAGAAGGAATATTTCATAAATAAAAAAAATAATATATTTTAAAAAAATATAAGGCTCTAAACTAAGTCTTGTAAGATTTATTTTGTCAAAACTTAATTCATTTATTTTAAGTTTATTTTGGAAAATGTCTGTATCTTTTTTGGGTATAAGAAATTTAATCGATATCTTTTTATTTTTTTTAAGACCTTTTGCAACCAATAACATTCGTTGTTGAGGACCACCAAATCTACCATCTTCATCTAAATAACAAATTCGCATATAAATTTAAGTTTTAATTGAATGCATAATATCAAAATATAAACTTTCAATATTATATTTTCTATAATAAAAAATATTTATGAAATTTACAGGAGTAATTCTTGTTGGTGGCAGGGGTACTCGTCTTAAGAATTTAACTCAGAAAGTTCCAAAACCAATGATTAAAATTGGCCACCTAAGTTTTTTAAATCATTTATTGAATTATGTCTGCACATTTAATTTCAAAACAATTTATCTACTGTGTGCATATAGAAGTGAATTAATTTTTAAAGAGTTTCATAATAAGTATATTTTTGATGTTAAAATCGTTTGTATTAAGGAGAAAAAACCAAAAGGAACAGGTGGTGCGCTCTACAACCTAAAAAAATATATTAATAAAGATTTTTTACTTTTAAATGGAGACAGCATTATTAAACATAATTTGAATGATTTTTATAGAAAATCAATTAATAATAAAAAACTTTCTACAATTCTATTAACAAAAAATACAAATTATAAATCAAATAAGACTCTATCAAATTTAAATTTAAAAAATTCAAAATTTATATCTTACAGTAATAACAAAAATAATAATTATATGAACTCAGGTATTTATTATTTTAAAAGAAAAATTTTGAAAATAATTGTAAATAAAAAAATTTCGCTTGAGAATGAAATCATGCCAAGATTAATAAAGACTAATAAAGTATCTGCCGAAATATCAAAAGGATCATTTTTAGATATTGGAACTAAAAAAAATTTGAAAAAAGCAAATTCTTTTTTAAAAAGAAATTTTAAAAATAAAGCTGTTTTACTAGACCGAGATGGAGTTATCATAGAAGACAAAGGTTATGTGGGTTTACTAAAAGATACAAAACTTTTATTAGGAGTTGAAAAAAGTTTAGAGTTAATAACAAAAAAAAAATTTTTTATTTTTGTTATTACTAACCAATCTGGAATAGGTAGAGGATACTACAAAGTTTCCGATATGAGGAAAATCCACTTGTTTTTGAATAAAATATTTAAAAAAAAAAATTTGGAAATTAAAAAATTTTATTTTTGCCCGCATCATCCAAAATTTGGAAAAGGGAAATTCAAAATCAATTGTTTTTTTAGGAAACCTAATCCAGGTATGATACTAAAATGTATTAAAGAATATAATCTTGATTTAAACTCATCAATTATGATTGGGGATAAAATTTCTGATAAAATAGCTTCTGACAGGGCAAATGTTAAATTTTATTATAAAAATAAAGGAAATTTATTCAACCAGATAAAAAAGATTATTTAAAAATGATACGTTTAACAAATATTTACAATTTTTTTATTATTATTTTATTAATATCTCCAATATTCATTCTATTGAATAGTTCTTTGTACAATTTTATTAATAATGAAACGCCAGTATATCAAAACAATTATGATGTAAACAAAATCGTGGAAACATATCCTACCAAAGCAATTGATATTTCCATATATAATGTTGATGAAATAAAGTCTCCAAGTGAGAGGAATATACTCACCAAACCTATACCCTTAAATATATACGTTTCTATTATGTTTTATTTATTTTTTTGTTTAAAGAAATTTAATGATCCTTTTTTTCTAAAATATAATAAGTTTATTCTAATTTTATTTATTTATTTATTTTCAATAAGTTTTTATAGCGGAGAAATTAAACAAAAATTTTATCATATAATTCAGTACATCATTCCATCGGTATCAATTTTAGTTGGATATTTTTATTTTAATGAAAAATTTTTGAAAGGAAATTTGGTCTCTTTAACAAAATATTTTCTGACTTGTTTTATTATTTTTCAAGTCATTATTTCATTATTAATTGATGACATGTATACACTAAGATCAAATCTTATTTACTTTACAATCTATCAAAATATTCAATATGTAACTTCTATTGTAGTTCTATTAATTTTTTCAACCTTGCTTTTAAAAAAAGATAAATTAATTTTAGATTTCTTTGTAATTTCTAGCTTGGCATTTTATTCACTCTTAAGTCTTAATTTCTCTACTATTTTGATTTTCTTAGCTGGCCTAATTAGTTTTCTTTTTTATAGGAGATTACATACTTTTATTTTACCAATTTTATTTGTAATTATTTCAACAATATATTTTATTTCAAATTTGAAAATAGAAAATTATCATTATCAAAAGTTTACACAAAATAAGATATCTAATTTTAAAGATATTACTAAATTAAAAATTCCAGAAAATTTAAACCAAAGAGCAAAAATTTATAACTATTATTTAGACTCAAAAAAAAATTTAAAGGATTTTTTATTCGGAAATTCAAATATTAAATTAATGTCAGATACAAAAGGAGCACATAATATTTTTTTAGATAGTTATTATATTTTTGGAATATTTTTTACGGTAATAGTTTTTTATTTTTCTTTACAAATTATAAAATCAATTTTTATTATAAAATTCAATTATTTCTTTTTTTTCTTCTCTTTTTATTTTTTTGTTGAAAATATTTTTAAAGAGGCACTGAAGCAACCTTATCCAGCAATAATTATATATTTAATATTTGGTCACATATTACAAATAATTAATCAACAAAATTCAAAAATTTGATTTAGCTCATCTTTTTGGTCAGAGTTTATATAATTTATCAATACAACTCCTCTTTTTTTTTTAAATATAAAATAACTTCCACTCCCACATGCTGATACGGTTTTTTTGAGAGCAAGTTGTTTTAGGTGTTCAAAATTGCCAGCCCCACCTAAAAAGGTAAATGGTATTTTTATTTTTTTTGAAACTAAATTAAAAAGCTCTAGGTCATAACCTTGCATAATTCCATCATTATCGATACTTTGAATTATTAATTCGCCTGCATAATTTTGAAAGTAATTGATACAATCTAATATTTGATTATTCTGCTTTTGTTTTCCATTGTCCGAATAAATAAAATATTCATTTCCATTTTTTTTTATATCTAGCGTGACTACTAAACTTTGTTTACCAAATTTTTTTGAAGATTCTAATAATATACTTTCATTAGTAAAAAGTGTTGAATTTAACGAAACTTTTTCAATGCCTATCGATAAAATTTTTTCAATATCTTCAATAGAGTTAATTCTTCCTCCATATCCTATTGGCATCCTACTCTCGGCGGCAATTATTCTTAAATATTCAAAATCTATTGGTTGTGATTTATTGTCAGATACATCATAAATAAATATTTCGTCACATTTTTTTTCATTAAATATTTTTAAAGTATTTATTGGATCACCTACATAAATGTGATTTTTAAATTTTAATGACTTGACTAAATCTCTATCTCTAATCAAAAGAGTAGGTATTACTCTAATTTTTAACATAAATATTATAATAATTTGTTAAGATTTGTTCACCCTGTTGATGGCTTTTTTCTGGATGGAATTGTATTCCATAAATATTGTCATTTATGGCAACTGAAGTGAAAGTATGATAATAATTGGTATTTGCAAAATTTTGATCTGAAAATGTCTCACAAAAATAAGAGTGTAGAAAGTAAAAATATTTGTCATTTAATTTTTTAAATATTTCATGATCTTTAATTATCTCAATTTTATTCCATCCTAGGTGAGGTAGTATTAAGTCTTTTTCATTTTTTCTATTTTTGCCGATAATTTTTACTTCTCCATCAATCCAATTTAATCCATCAAGTTTTCCCTCTTGGCTTTTCCTAAACATTATTTGCATACCAACACAAACACCCAAAACAGGCTTTTTTTTTTTTGTTATCAAATAATTTAGGTCTGAAAAGTAATCTTGTGATTTTAATTTATTTATTGCATCATCAAATGCACCAACACCAGGTAATAGGAAGCAATCAATATTTTCAAGATCTAGTGAATTTTTTACCTCTTTGAAACCAAAATTTTTTCTTATGCAGATATTTTTAAATGCTTGAATATTACCAAGACCATAATTTAAAATACCTATCATCTAATTATTCTTTTTTCTAAACCAAGAATTCTTGATATTATTGTAAAAATATTTATTAGATAAAAATTAGATTTATAATTTTCATAAGTTAAATTTGTTGAGTGAAAATATGAATTTAATTCATCTATAGATATATTTAACTTATTTGCTACGAATTCGATATCTTTATTTATTTCCTCTAAGCTAATTGGATCTTTTTTTAATTTATCCAAAGCTTGTTCTCTACTTATTTGATCAGATAGAATTAAACTTGAAAAGTGCGCTTTCCTTTTGTCATAACCAAATTTTTTTAACAACCAATATCCTTCATAAAATCTTGTAAATCTTGATTCATAATGTTTATGACTATATTCTGTCCATTTGTATTCCTTTTTTAAAAATGCAGTTGCATTAGCTTTATCATAATCAATATTATTTAGAAGTTGGTAAACTTTTATTTTTTTAATAATATTATAAAATATTTTATATGTAAAAATATCAGATATTGGAAATGTTTCTAAGTTTCTTGTTCCAAATATCTTTTGTATATGTTTGAGATGTAGAGCATCTGAGGCATGGTAGTGCCATAACAAAGGTTCTCTTATGCTTTCAGTTGAAAAGTTACCACCATTTAATATTGACTTTATATTATTTTTTTCACAATAATTATACATGCTTGCAAAAAAAGCATGATCTTGAGGAGTGTCTAAATGTGGAACATTTGCTTTAAAAAATGAGAGTTGAAGATCTCTCATTTCTGGCCAATAAATTACATCCGTATGTAATTCTAAACCTAGCTTATCTACAATTTTTTCAATATTTTCGACAGCAATTTTAGAATTCCATCCTGCATCTACATGATAAACCAGTGGTTTTAGTCCAAACTCCTTTACCGCAAGATGCAACAAATAACTACTATCTACACCCCCACTGACACCAATTATACAATTATGGTTATTTCCGAATTCATTTTCTTTTATTTTATTGAGATTATTTTGCAGTTTTTTTTTATTATTAATATTTTTCCAATAAGGAAGTATTCTTTTAGAAAAATTCAAACAGTATATGCATATTCCATTATCATCGAACAGAATATTTGGATCAGTAGTATCCATTACACATTTTTTACATATAATTTTTTCTACTTCCATAATTTGTTTATAATTAATTTTTTTAGTAACATAAATGATTTTAATGAACAAATATCTTTACTTATTACAATTTATGTAGAACATTAATATAATTATAACTAATAGATTTCATAAAAAAAATGAACAATACATTTATAAATAAAAAAATTAAAAATGAAATTAGATTAATTAAAGCAAAACTTTCAATTATTGAAAAATCTGAAAATAATCATTTTAAAAATTTTTGTCACGACTCAATTCAAGCAATCAAGGAAGGTAAAAAAATAATTTTTTTTGGCAATGGAGGAAGTGCTGCAGATGCACAACACCTGGCAACTGAACTAACGGTTAGATATAAATTTAATAGAAAGGCATTGCCAGCTGTATCTCTTTCCACAGATACTTCGGCAATTACTGCAATAGGTAATGATTTAAATTTCAATAAAATTTTTTCAAGACAAATAGAAGCGATAGGAAATAAAGGTGATATTATATTAGCAATTACAACTTCAGGAAATAGCCAAAATATATTAGAGGCAATAAAAGTTGCAAAAAAAAAAAATATAAAAATTTATTGCTTTGTTGGTAACAATGGAGGAAAAGTAAAAAAAATTTGTAAAAATTTAATACTATTTCCTAAAGCATCAACGTCTGTCACTCAAGTAATGCAAATAGCAATTGGCCAAATTTTCTGTGAAATTTTAGAAAATTATTTTTTTAATTAATAGTTTTTCGATTGTTCATCTGAAATTGAAAATATTTCAACTAATTCTTTTATTCCTTGTTCTAATGTAATCTGTGCTTTAAATCCCTTTTTTTCAATTTTTTTATTAGATACGAAATAATCTCTTTGGTCTGGATCCTTTTTAAAATTGTTCACTTTAATTTTAAATTTTTTTACTTGTTTTTTTATTTTTTTTGCAAGTTGTATTTTGGTTATATTAGCTGAAGAAAGTCCCAGATTATAACTATTTCCCTTCATTTTATTAAAATTATTAATCGTAAATATAAAAGCCTCAACAACATCCCTTATATGTATAAAGTTTCTTCTAAAATTTGGTTCAAACATTGTCATTCTTCCAACTCTTAAGGCTGTATAAACAAAATTATTTACCATTAAATCAGATCTAAGCCTGTATGAAAATCCAAAAACTGTAGCTAATCTAAAACTTACAGAGTTTTTAACTTTTAATATTTCTTTTTCAGCATCAACTTTTGTTCTTCCATACAGAGAAACAGGATTAAGCTCAGAGTTTTCGTCGCAAAATTTATTTTTTTTCCTATTCCATACCCCGAATTTGTTGTTGGATAGATAATTTTATGTTTTGGGTTTAAGTTATTTATTAATTTACATATAAACTTATAATTTAATTCAATTGCCTCTTTTTTATTTTTTTCACAAAGCGGTGCACCCACTAATCCTGCTAGTGGAATTATATACTCATAGTTTTTTATTAGTTTTTTTAAATTTTTTATTTTAAGTATATTTTTTTTTACTAATTTAAAATTTTTATAAAATAATAAATGATTCAAAGATGATTTATTATATTTTAGTATATCTATTACTGTGACTTGGTGCCCTAAATGAACCAATTCAGTTGCTAGCATAGATCCAATATATCCTGCCCCACCAGGAATTAAAATTTTTTTGGAAAATTTATTAAGATCATTCATTTAATTTCTCTTTTCAATAATGAAAAAATTTATCACAGATAAATTTTTATTAAATTTTTTTACACCAGACATCTAACTATTAACACCTATGTTAATTAATGCAAAATGCTAGAAAATTTTGCTTTCTCTCATTTTATTTATCAAATTTATTTAAAATTTTGCAAATTTTCTCAATTTTATTTTTTTTCAAACTAGGATAGTTGCCAATATAATATCCAAAATTATGAATTTTCTCTGTAACTTTGTGTAATTTGTATTCGTTTTTTTTTACAATCTTTCTTAAATAAGGCTGTCTAAGCTGATTACCACCTCCAGCATTACCTCTTCTAAATTCAATTTTGTTTTTTAATAAAGTTTTCTCAAATACATTTCTTTTATATATTGAATTAGTTTTTAAAATTACAGGAAAAGCATAATTTGAATTTCCCTCTAAATTGAAGTTTTTAAAAAATGTTTTTTCACTAATGTTTCTTAAAAAAATGTTGAAATTTTTTCTTCGCAAAATAATATTTTTATTTAATCTTTTAAGTTGATTGATTCCTAATATAGCGCCTATTTCATTATTTCTAAAATTAAACCCTGGATACATAAAAATAAATTTAGGAGAAAGATTTTTATACTTTTTAATGATTTTTTTTTCATATTTTTTGTCAGAAACCTCTCTTAACATTCCGTGGCCTCTTAAGATTCTGCATACCTCGTAAATTTCTTTATTATTTGTGCAAATCATCCCACCTTCTATTGTTGACAGATGATGAGCATAATAAAATGAGAAATTTGAAATTAGACCAAACGTACCCAATTTTCTACCTTTGTGTTTCGCTCCATGTGACTCACATACGTCCTCAATTAAAATTATATTTTTTTTTTTAATTAAATTTAAAAAAGACTTTGAAAAGCCATTAAATCCTTGTGCATGGGTAATAAATATTACCTTTGTTCTTTTGTTTATTTTTTTTTTTACCTCATGTTCGTTCATAGAAAGATTATTTAAATTAATATCAACAAATACTGGTTTAAACCCATTTCTTATTACTGAAACTACATCTGAAACCCAGGTTAATGATGGAACAATTACTTCTCCACTTAATCCATACAGATATTTTAGACAAGCAAATGTTAGGTAATTTGCAGATGAACCTGAATTTACGAATACGCTATATTTTACTCCTAACCATTTTGACCATAATTTTTCAAACCTAAAAACATTTTTGTTTTGGGTTAATATGGATCCCGACTTAACAAATTTTGAAATAACACTCAAATCTTCTTTCGTAAAGTTGTCGTGCATCAAAGGGTGATTAAAATTTTTATTTTGTTTCATAAATAATTTTTGAACAATCGTTTGATAAATTAAAATCTACAAACGTCAATTTATAAAGTTTTCTTTTTAGAATTTTCAAATTTTTAGATTTTATATAAAATAACAAAAAACCACCTCCGCCTGCTCCTAAAAGCTTTCCCCCTAAAGCTCCACTATCAATTGCTATTTTATAAATTTCATTAATTTTACTATTTGTAACTTTGTTACTTAGCTCCCTTTTAATCATCCAATTTTCATTTAGTAAATCACCAAATGAGTCTAAATCATTATTTTTTAAGTATTTTTTTGCTGAATTGACTTGATTTAAAATAGCGTACATTTCTCTCTCTTTTGATCTGCTTAATTTAGAAACATAGCTTTTTGCAATATGTTTTGCTGTTCTTTGTTTGCCAGTATAAATTAAAACTAAATTTTTACTTAGCTTATGCATTTGATTGATGTTTAGAAATTTTTTAACTAAGAAATCACCTCTTTTCCTAAAGATAATTGAATTAAAACCTCCAAAGCTTGCTGAAATTTGATCTTGTGAACCGACTGTTTCATTTAAAATGCTTTGTTCAAATACGATACTTTTTTTTGAGAGATTTTTTTTGTCTATGTTTAATCCATTAATTTTATAAAGAATATTAATTAATCCTACAACAAAAGATGAGCTAGAACCCATCCCTGATCTTGATGGTAAATCTCCATCATAATGTATTTCTAATCCATTTTTTTTTCTATAATATTTTTGTAAAGCAAATTTAATCGCTGGATGTTTTATATTTTTTATTTCCTTACACAATTCGATATTTGAATATACTACTCGGTATTTATGTTTGAAAAAATTTGGTAGTTTCCTGCAGGTTAAATAAATGTGTTTATCAATTGTGCAATTTAGTACTTCACCATAATTTTTTTCAAACCATTCAGGATAATCAGTTCCTCCACCAAAAAAAGAAATTCTATATGGGGTTTTTGAAATTATCATTTAATTTATTTTTCATTATAAAAATCACCAAATTCAACTAATATCGTACTCTTGTTATCTTTTCTGTCTAAGGCTAGTTTATATTCTTTAAATATATCTTTTGGGTTATGTAATTTAACAACATTAATATTTTTAGTCATATTTTTTATGGAATTAGAGAAATCACCTATGTGTTGTGATTGAGGATTTAGAGGTCTTTTAGATCCTACGCTTGTGCGTATAATTGCTTTTGAATTATATTTATTATTTGTCATTTCATTTAATTTATCAAGATGATTAACTAATTGATTTATTGCCAATAATAAAAAATTCCATCTTGGAAAAATACTTACTGGTATCTTGCCAGACAAAATCAATCCGTTAGTAATTCCCATTTGCATTTCCTCCGCAACAGGCAATTCAATAATTTTTTTTTTGTTAATATTTTTTAAAGTATTAGACATAGCAGTGCCTGGCACTGCAACTGCTTGACCTAAAAAAATAGTTTTTTTATTTTTTGCCAAATATTCCATGGATTTTTTTAGTTCATTAAAATATCTCATTAGAATTGAACTCTTTTTCCTGCTCCGGCGTGAGGATATTTTGTTTTATATCTATAATAAGTTACATATTTTGATTTAATATTTTCATAGCTTATTTTCGCTTTGTTCCAAACACTCCTGGTATTTGTACAAACAGATACTCCGTTATCTTCAATAACAAAATGTATTGGTAGTTTGTGGTTAACTGCATACTTGTAACATTCATGCATAATTCCAGTTTCCGATGTCATATCCCCCATAAAGCAATAAACTTTAGATTTTTTTTTGCTTAATTTTAGATTTATTGCTACTCCAAGAGCTATAGGAATATTTCCACCAACAATGGCAGAAGAATAAATATTATAATCAGGAAAACATAGCGATATAGACTTACCAGAGACTATAGCTTTTTTTACCTCATTCTTTGGTACGCCTTTTAATAAGCATTGATAATGAGATCTCCATGAACAAAATACCCAATCTTTTTTTTTTATTTTCTTAAAAATTTTAATTAATTTTTCCTCATTTCCATAATATAAATGAATTGGAGCTTTTATTTTTGCATTATTGAACATATTCGCAATATCTGTTTCAAAATTTATTAACTCTTGTTTATTCATCACGTATTTATATATTATTTTATATGTTAGATGTTATATTCATTACTCCAAATAATTCTAATGGTATTTACCAAGAATTATCAAAAAAATACTCAGCTATAGAAACTCCAACATGGTCTTTGTTGCTGGCTGAAAGTTGTAGATCAAAAGGGTTTAAAGTAGATATTCTGGATTGTTTAGCTGAGAATCTAAATGATGAAGAAGCATATAAAAGAATTTCCTCTTTAAATCCAAAATTGATTGTTTTTGTTGTATATGGGCAAAATGTTAATGCGGGAACCACTAATATGAGTGGAGCTGTAAGATTATCAAATTTTTTAAAAAAAAAAAAAATAAATATTTTAATTTCATTCGTTGGATCACACGTCCAAGCAGTTCCAAAAAAAACACTAGAAATTGAAAAAAATATTGATTTTGTTTTTTTAAATGAAGGTGTTTATGCCTTACTCAATATTCTTAAACTAACTGATATAAAAATAAAGAATTTAACCAGTATTAATGGAATAGCGTTTAGAGATAAAAATAAAATTATATTCAATAAGCCGGAAAAAATAGTGCCTAATGAAAGAATGGATTTAGATCTTCCAGGTTATGCTTGGGATTTGCTACCGTATAAAAATAAACCATTTGATTTGTATCGATCTCCACTTTGGCATGCGGAATATATCGAAGAAAATAGATCCCCGTATGCTGCTATTCAAACATCTCTTGGATGTCAGTTTCAATGTAACTTCTGTATGATAAATATATTAAACAAAGATGATAATGAGGAAATTGGTGTTGCAAGTAATTATAATAAAATGAGATTCTGGTCGACACAATTTATTCTAAAAGAATTTAAAAAATTATTTTCTTATGGCGTTAAAACAATTAAAATTACTGACGAAATGTTTTTGCTAAATAAAAAATATTATTTACCACTTTGTAAAGAATTGACTACGATAAATAAAAATGACGAATTAAAAATGTGGTGTTATTCAAGAATAGATACGGTTAAACATAGTGAAACTTTAAATATAGTCCGCTCAGCAGGTATAAAATGGATTAGTTTAGGAATAGAGAGTGGTGATAAAAAAGTAAGATTAGAGGTATCAAAAGGAAAATTTGAAGACGTAGATGTTGAAAATGTCGTTAAACAAATTCACGAGTCAGATATATACGTATTAGCAAATTATATTTATGGATTACCTGGTGATAACAAAGAGAGTATTGAAAAAACATTTGAACTTAGTAAAAAATTAAACACAGAAGGTTGGAATACTTATGCGGCGATGGCTTTGCCTGGTAGCAAACTTTATTATGATGCTATGGAACAAGATATAAAATTACCCCAAAACTACGAAGAATTTTCTTTTCATGCGTTTAATACTTTGCCTCTACCGACAAAGCATCTTTCTCCTGGAGAAGTCTTAAAATTAAGAGATGAAAAATTTATTGAATACCATTCAAACAAGAAATTTTTAGATAAAATTCAAAAAAAATTTGGAGCTAATGCAGTTTTAAACATTAAAGAAATGTTAAAAATTAAGATTAAAAGAAAAATTTATAACTAGTGATTTTTTTTTGGTTTTATTACACTTTTAATAATATATTCAGGTCTATTTTTTATTTGATCATAAATCCTACTCAGATATAAACTTATAATCCCAAGTTTTAATAAAATTACTCCAGAAAAAAATGAAATTGAAATTAAAATAGATGGTACTCCCGTGTTTGAAAGATTAAATAATTTAATTATTATTGAATATATTATTAATATAATTGATATTATAATAGTAAATATCCCAATAACCAGTCCCAAGTAGAGTGGTTTTGAGCTAAAAGAGGTAACTGCTCTGATTAACTCAAGATAGGGATTTTTAGTAAAGAAATTAAATTTTGAGCTACCTTCTTTTCTTGGTTGTCTCACATAATCTACGTATGCTTGATCAAAACCAACCCATACAGATAATCCTCTTAAATAGGGATTCTTTTCTTTCATATTGATTATTTCATTTAATGCTTTACGTGAAATTAATTTAAAATCGCCAACCTCAATTGGAAGTGTTATATCTGATAGAAAATTAATAAATTTGTAAGCTATTTTTGTTAAAAATAATTTATGCTTAGGTTCACCAAGTCTTTTTAATCTTCTTGTATGAACAACATCATATCCTTTCTCTAAATAACTTAACATATCATTTATAAGCTCAGGAGGATCTTGCAAATCTGTATCCATATAAACGACAGCTTCTCCTTTTGAATTTTTAAAGCCAGCCATTACACATGCTGAAACTCCAAAATTTCTGGACATATTAATTAGAGTAATATTATGATTTAATTGTAATTTTTTTATAATTTCTTCAGAATTATCACTTGAGTTATCATTCACAAATACTATTTCATAATCCCATCCAGAAATCTTTTTAAAGGTTTCAGAAATTCTACTAACGATAGGCTCTATGTTGTTCTCCTCATTTTTAAATGATAAAATAATAGAAATTAATTTCATTTTTATGATTTACTATGTTGAAAGTTAATATATGTATAAAACAATGAGTAAACAAGTGTTACTTAAAAAACAGGCAATTAAAATTCAAAAAAAAATTTTGAATGCTAAAATAAATAAAAATTATTTTATTTACCCATTTGACCATATTATCATTGACAATATATTAAATGAAAAATTTGCAAAAAAAGTTGCAAAATCTTTTCCAGATATTAATAAAAAAAATTGGGAATATTCGAATACTAAGGATATAGAGGTTAAATATAGAAGTAAATGGAAAAGTGAATTTGATATCCCTGAAAATGTTATTGATCTAGTAAGAATTTTAAATTCATCTATAATTTTAGACTCCTTGTCAAAAAAAATCGGAATAAAAAAAATAATTCCTGATCCATATTTTTCTGGTGGTGGTTTAAATATAACAGAAAATGGTGGATTGCTTGATGTACATATAGATGGAAATTATCATGACGCATCTGGGCTAAATAGAAGATTAAATTTACTGATTTATTTTTGTAAAAATTGGAAATCAAAATATGGGGGGGAACTTTGTTTTTATGATAGAAATGGCAGAAAAATAAAAAAAAAAATAGAGCCTATATTTAATAGAATGGTCGTATTCAATACCCACGACTTTAGTTATCACGGTTTACCTAATAAAGTTAAATTTCCAAAAAAAAATCCGAGAAAATCTTTAATTCTTTACTATTATACAAAAGAAAAAAGGCCAAAAAAATTTACAAAATTCTCAAAACCACATAGCGCACTATGGATAAAAAAAAATAATAAAGATAAAAAAGGAAAATTAACTAGAAGTTTTTATTGATCTTATGTTGTAAAAATAAATTAATAAGAAAAAGAATATTGCAATAAAAAAGTTCTTCAAAAGAATTATAATTATTAATGGCAATGAAATATTAAAAATGCTCAAAAATAATGTAGATTTATAACTAAATTTTTTTAATAATTTATGATGAATATGATTTTTATCTGCTAAGAAAGGACTATAACCTTTCTTTAGTCTAATAAAAAAAAGTCTAAGCATGTCAATACCTGGAAAAGCCATTAAAATAAAGATGTAATCAGAAAATATTTGTTTTTCATGTTGTATATTTAAAATCAAGAAAGTTAGCAAAAAAGATATTATAAAGACTCCATTATTTCCTAAAAAAGTTTCGTTTCTGTGATTTAATATTGAGAAAAAAATTAATGGAATAATAGTCAGTAAATAAATATCATTTTTATCTAAATAATATAAAAATAACAAAAAAATTATCGTATAAAGAGAACATTGTAAATTAATACCATCAATCATATTAAATGCGTTTTGGAAAACTAAAAAACAAAAAAGCGTTATGAAATATCTTGTTTCAAATGTCTCAAATATAATTTCATAGTTAGTAAATGAAAAAGATAATTTATTAATTAAAAAATCTTCATTTAAATATAAAAAAAATAAGAATATAATTGATGTTATTACTGTTTTACTTAATGGTTTTAGATCATATCTATCATCTAAGTAACCAATAGAGAAAAAAAGGAAACCAAAAATAATCAAATCATTTTTTATCATTAAATTTGAATCAATACCTATGAAATTATATGATGCTAGAATTGATATAATATTTAAAAAAAACAAATTTAAAATTATTATTGTACCACCAATCAAAGGAATTTTTTCTTTATGAATTTTTCTTTTTTTATCTGGGATATCATAGAGATTAACTAGCCTAAACAATTGTTTTTTAAAAAAAAAAAGAACTATATTGAATGTAATTAGGATTAAGTAATTAATTAACATTGTTACTATGATATTTTATTTTAAAAAAATTAGTGATAGATAAAATGCATATTTAAATAAGAAATTATATGATTAATTTTTAAATATATATATATGATAATTACATTTCATTTATGAAAAATCTGCTTATTTTATCACAGTATTTTTGGCCTGAAAATTTTCAGATCAACTCCGTAGCTGAAAATTTAATAAAAAAAAAAGATATTAAAGTTCATGTCTTTACTGGATTGCCAAATTATCCCTCAGGGAAAATACCAGCTAAATACAAATACATTAATAAATTATATACTGAAAAATATAAAAATATTAAGATTTACAGATGTCCTATTTATCCAAGGAAAGATTCAAATTTTCTAAATCTTTGCTTAAATTATTTATCATTCGTTTTTTATGGTATCCGATATTTTAAAGATCTAAATATAAATAAAAAAATTGACCATATATTAACTTATTCAACTTCACCGATTACGGCAAATCTTCCAGCAATATATCTAAAAAAAAAATATAATAAGAAATTATCAATTTGGGTACAAGATCTTTGGCCTGACAGTGTTAAAAGCACTGGGTATATTAAAAACAGTTTTTTAATTTTTTTAATTAACTTATTAGTTAAGTTTATTTATCATTCTGCTGATCAATTGTTTATTCCATCTGTTAAATTTAAAAAAAAAATATTAGAAAAAATTAATAATAAAAAAATATTTTATGTTCCTAATTCATCCTTTAATTATAAAAAAAAGAGAAAAATTAATATAGAATTATTAAAAAAGTTTAAGGGTAAGAACTATTTTGTTTATGCTGGTAATTTAGGGAAAGCACAAAGTATTGAAAACATTTTGAAAGCAGCTTTAATTTTAAAAGATATAAGTGATGTTATTTTTATTATTATTGGTGATGGATCTGAAAAAAGTAAATTACTTAAATTTAAAAAAGATAATGACTTGAAAAATGTTTTTTTTACTGGAAGCCTAAACTTTGAAACAATTCAAATTATTTCAAAACACTCTAAAGCTACAATAATATCATTAGCAGATGATAAATTGTTCAATAATTATATTCCAAATAAATTTCAAAACTCTTTAGTTGCTAATAGACCTATAATATTTTCTGGTAAAGGAGTCATTAGAGAAATTATAATTAAAAATAAAATTGGCTTGACTTCCAAGCCTGAAAAAATAAATGATTTAGTGAAGAATGTTTTAAAAATCAATAAACTTTCAAAATTTTAAAGAAATAATATGATTAGAAGATGTAAAAAACTTTATACGAACGAATTTTCAAATAATGCTCAAATTGAAAAACTTAGAAAATATATGAACTTATAGAATGAAAAAAAATATACTTATATTAGGTGCAAACGGATTACTTGGAAATAATTTACTCAATTATTTTCTTTTAAAAAGTTTTAATCCAAAAGGTGTAGTTAGAAATAAAAAAAAAATTTTTTTGAAAAAAAATAATTATTTTTTTTCAGGAGAAATAATAAAAAAAAATAAATTAAATATTTCAAGTCTAAAAAAAATAATTAAAACTTTTAGACCTCATTATATAATTAATTGTATTGGTATCACAAAAAGAAACCTAATGAGTTCAAAATCTACAAGATTAATTAATTCAATTCTTCCAAAAGAGATTCTTAAATTAAATAATCATAAAAATAAATTTAAGCTAATTCATATTAGTACTGATTGTGTATATGATGGTACCAAAGGAAACTACAAAGAAACAGATTTGGCTAATGCTAAAGATCTATATGGTGCTTCTAAATTAAATGGAGAGCCAAATTCTCCAGATTGTATAGTATTTAGAACATCAATGATTGGGCATAATTATGATAAAAACAATGGTTTGCTTGAATGGTTTTTAAACCAAAAAAAAGTGGTCAAAGGTTATAAAAAAATGTTTTTTTCAGGACCTACTTGCATAGAGATAGCAAAAATAATAGAAAGATTTGTTATTAAAAAAGAAATGATTAAATCAGGGACTATAAATTTGGGAGTTAAAAGAATATCTAAGTTAAACTTATTAAAAAAAATATCGAAAATTTATAAAAAGAAAATTAATATAATTCCAAGTTCAAATATCAAAATTGACAGATCTTTAAATATTAAGAAATTTCAAAGTATTACAAAATATAACATTCAAGATTGGGATAAAATTATTTTACAAGAAAGAAAATATTATAATCTATTTAAAACTCACAATGTATAAAGTAGTTACAGTCTTAGGAACTAGACCAGAGATAATAAAAATGTCATGCTTAATTCCTAAATTAGATAAATTTTTTGATCATAAATTAATTTTTACTGGACAAAATTATGATTACAATTTATCAAAAATTTTTTTTGGTGATTTAAATATTAGAAAACCAGATATATTTTTAAGAGTAAAGTCTAATAGTGTTATATCTTCAATTTCAAAGATAATTGAACAAACTGGCAATTACTTACAAAAAATTAAGCCAGATGCTTTTTTGATTTATGGAGATACGAATTCATGTTTATCAGCAATTGCAGCTAAAAAATGTAAAATACCAATATTTCATATGGAGGCAGGAAATAGATGTTTTGATGACAGGGTTCCCGAAGAGATAAATAGAAGAATAATTGATCATATTAGTGATATCAATATTGTTCTGTCCGAACATGCTAGGAGAAATTTGATTCATGAGGGGATCCCAAGGGATAGGATATTTAAGTCAGGTTCACATCTTTACGAAGTTTTAAATAAAAATATCAATAAAATAGAAAAATCTAATATCTTAGAAAAATTAAAACTTACCCCAAAAAAGTATTTTATAATCAGTTTGCATAGAGAAGAAAATGTAGATGATAGACAAAAATTGAAAAAGTTAGTATCTCTTATAAGTGAAATAAGAAAAAAAAATAAGAACTGTGAGATGGTATTCTCTACTCACCCAAGGACATTAAAAAGATTAAAATCTTTAAAAATTGTTCAAAAAAATATCAAGTTTTTAAAACCCTTTTCATTTACAGATTATTGTAAATTACAAAAGAATTCTAAATGCTGTATTTCTGATAGTGGAACTATTTTTGAAGAGGCTTCAATTCTCCAGTTTCCAGCAATCACCTTAAGAGACGCTCATGAAAGACAAGAAGGAATAGATTCAGGCTCAGTATTACTTTCAAACTATAAAGTAAAAAACCTACATAATCACATTAAAATCGCTATAAAAAATTTTAACAATCAAATTTCTACTGAGGACTATTCAAAAGCAGATGTTTCCTCTAAAATAGTAAAAATAGTTCAAGGGTATATACCTTTTATATATGAAAAAGTTTGGAATAAATGAAAAAAGTCCAATTTTCATCTATCTTCTAATATTTGCAAGTTTTGCAATTATATTATCATCAATCACTTTTATAAATATTAACAATTACAATTATTTTATAAATTATTTGATTTTTTCTATTCTTTTTAATTTATTTCCAATATTAACTTCACTTTTTTTTCATTCATACTCTTTCTTATTTTTAAGTTTTTTTATGTGGTGTGGATTCTATTTAACTTTTAGTATTCAATTAATCTGTTTTAATCAATCTTATTTCTCAAAGTTAAATAATATTAATTTTACAAATTATAAAG
>MDTA01184433.1_pt1 | contig 20239 bp, 20 predicted proteins | sample 811151 | NCBI WGS metagenome assembly MDTA01 (sample SAMN05326648, study PRJNA326480) | marine metagenome | isolation source: seawater | place: Indian Ocean: South | collected 2010 | reverse complement strand
AATTGCGTGGAGTATAGTTTTAGGTCAATTAATCCTGATAATTATAGAATTTTATTTTGCTCAAAAAGTTTTTCCTATGAAGTGGAAATTTTATAAATCTATTTTTATTCTACTAATATTTTTGCTATTTTTACATTTTCTATTTCAATATGAATTTCAAACTATACATAAAACTCTTATATATTTGACAATAAATTTTTTTAGTTTTTTTGGTTTTTACTGGATAATAATTAAAAAAAGAAAAAATTTAAAATTTAATTAATTTTTGCTATTTTCTTCCAGCCATGATTGAAATATTAAAATTGGCCAAAGAATTGAGCTCCAATCTCTTTTTTTGGTTTGGTGATCGTTCCAAAGCTTTCTAACTTCCTTATGATTAAAATAACCCTGACTTTTAAGTTTGTTTTCTTCTAAATGATATTCAGACCAATCTTTTAATTTATCTCTCAACCAGTCCCCTAACGGTATACCAAAGCCCATTTTTGGTCTCTCAGTTAAATCTCTTGGTATATATTTATTTAAAATTTGTTTTAAAATCCATTTACCTTCATTATTTCTAATTTTCATCTTTGTTGGTATTCTCCATGAATGTTCTACAACCGTTTCATCTAAAAAAGGGACCCTTGTTTCAAGAGACACTGACATTGCAGCTCTGTCAACTTTACAAAGTATATCATCTGGAAGATAAGATTGAGAGTCTATAAACATCATAAAAGTTTCATAATTATTAAAATTTAGTTGGTTTTTTTTTTTGAAGATTTGCATACTTTCATCTCTTGAATTTAATACTAAACTAGAAGTATTTTGATAGGTTGAAAGCAAACTTAAAAATAAATCATCAATTGTTTTTACAAATTTCATTTTGTGTGAAAATTTACTGACCTTGTCACCAAAAAAACTTACTTTAGACTTTACAAATAAATTAAAAATAAAATTAAATTTATTTAAAAACTCTACAGGAAATAGATCTAAACTATGAGCAAAGCCTCTTCTGAGTGCAAAAGGAAAATTTGACATTAATTTCCAAAATTTTTTTGCAAAAATATATCTATTATAACCTCCAAATAATTCATCTCCTCCGTCACCGGTAAGAGCTACTGTTATTTTTTGCTTAGCAAATTTACTTATTAAAATTGTTGGTATTTGAGAAGAGTCTGCGAATGGTTCATCATAAACATTTGAAAGGGTTGGTATGATGTTTAAAGTTTCTTTCTGATTTAAAATTAATTCATTGTGATCTGTACCCAGGTGTTTAGCAATTTTTTTTGCATGTGAAGCTTCATCGTAATTTTTATCATCAAAACCAATTGTAAATGTCTCAATTTTTTTAGATAAATTTTTTTGCATTAATGAAGAAACAATTGACGAATCTATCCCTCCAGATAAAAATGCTCCAACAGGAACATCTGAAATTAATTGAGAATTTATCGATTTTGTTAATAATTTTTCTGTATCATTTATTGCAATTTCTTCGTTTGAGTAAAGATTTGATGATTGAGAATTAAATACATCTTTAGCATTCCACCACTTGTGAATTTTATATGTTTCATAATTATCACCAGAAGAATTTATAATTTCGTTAAGATTATCTTTGTTAATTTTTAAAATAGCTCCAGGAGATAGCTTAAAAATATTTTTATATATAGATTTTGGACTTGGAATATAAGCAAATCTTAAAAATAGATTTAATGAGTCTCTTGAAATTTCGTTTGTAAAGTTTGTAATTTTTTTAAAAACCTTTAATTCTGAACCAAATATAAAATTATTTTCGACAAGACCAAAATACATAGGTTTTTCGCCAAATCTATCTCTAATCAAAATTAATTCTTTATTTAAATTGTCCCAAAGTGCTATCGAAAACATTCCAGAACACATCCTAAGTGTTTTTTCCACACCCCAAAAATCAAAAGAATTTAGAAGTGTTTCAGTGTCTGATGTCCCTTTCCAAATTATGTTTGGTGATAAAGATTTAAGTTTATTACGTAAATCTAAATGATTATATATTTCACCATTATAAACCATTATATATCTTTTGCTAAATGACTTCATGGGCTGATGACCTGCTGGACTTAAATCTTGTATAGACAATCTAGTATGCCCAAGGGAAATCATTTCATCATTATTATACCAAAGTCCATGATCATCTGGTCCACGATGATACAATATATCTTTAATACTATTTAAATTTTTTAAGTTCTTTAAATAAGAATTATTTTTGCTACAAAGAAAACCAGCTATACCACACATAATTTAATAATATCCAATTAAAATCCTATAAATTTATAAGGTACCCAACTCGAGGAATTTTTTCCAAAAGAAATCCAAGTGATTAAATAAAGTAAATAAGTTGAGCTTAATATAAAAGTAATCAATTTTATAGTTTTATCTTTTAAATTAGCAAATGACATAAACACCAATTTCAATGGATACAAATAAAATAATATTCTATCTGCAGCAATTGAGGTTGTAACTGATAACGGAAACAGAAATATAATCATATATGAAAATGCTGTATATACAAAAATTTGATATCCACTCATATTTTTAAATTTTTTTTTATAAATAATAAAAAATATTCCAACAAATAAAATTAATAACGATCTGGGTAAAGAGCCATATGAAAACATATGTTGTCCAACTCCTGCATAAAAATAAACAAGGTGCTTATAATAATTCCAAAAAAGAATTGCAAAAAAAATTGGAATTAATATTGATAGCAAAATAAATATATATTTTTTGTGATACCAGAAAAATAAAAATAATAAAAATGAAGATATAAATAGAGCAGATTTATGTGAAAGTACCGATAAAATTATATATATAATTGATTTCAATAAATTTTTATCTTCTAGAGCTTTAATTAATAAAAGTGAAAACGAAAATGCCAAACCTTGTCTAGTATAGCCCATGCCTAAAATAATTATAATTATTGGAAATGAAATTGCTAAAGCAAGCCATTTATTTTCAGTATTATTTAAAAAAATAGACAGTGAAAGCATAAAGAATATAGCACATATAAAATTTACACCAATAATTTGGGTTCCTAAGTAATGTGAAATTTGATTTATATAAACATATACTAAACTAGAATTTATAATTGAATTAAAATTAAGATTAGGAATATTGTAATAAAATTTTTCATAATGAATCCAGTCTCCTCCAATTTCATTTCTAAATCCAATAAAGATTGTCAATAAAAATATAACAAGTATCCATATAAAACTTTCGTATTTAAAATTTTTATATTTATAAAATAATAAATGTAATGAAAATAAAGCTATAAGATTTATTATATAAACATACATCTCATCCCCTTAGAATTGATGATAAACTATTAATAATTGCAAAATTAGAGTAATTTTCTTTTACAATTTTTCTACCATAAGAACCCATTTTTGAGATCAATTTTGGATTATTTAAAAATTTTTTTAAATAAATTTCCCACTGGTCTTTATTATCAATTAAATAACCATTTTTTCCATTTACAATTATTTCAGAATTAATCCCAACATTTGATACCACAGAAGGTATTCCAACTGATAAATATTGTAATATTTTTAATCCACATTTGCCTCTTGTCCAGAGATTATTGGGTAATGGCATCAGCCCTACATCTATTTTATTTAGAAATTTAAGTTCATTTTTAGATGACCATTCTAAACAATTTATATCTTTATTGTTTATGTTCAATTTTGAACCAATAATAAGTATTTTAAATTTTTTTTTTTTTTGAATATTTATGAGTGTTGGTAAAAAATTTTCAATATATTTGGAAGTTGACAAACTTCCTGACCATCCAATTGTTAAACTTTTTGGATTATTTTTTTTCGCATACTTATATTTGTTTATATCTATAGTTGTTGGAATAATTTTTACATTTTTATTAAATTTTTGAGCAAACTTTTTTAAATTCTTATTTCCTGCAATTACTAAATATGATATATTAATAATAATTTTAATTTTCCAATCGCACCTTACTAAATTCGAAAAGAACCAATTATTATTATTTTCTGAACCATATTGAATTGCGTCATCAAAATCAAAAATTATTTTTTTTCCGATAAGTTTTAGGAAAATTTCAATTATTGGCGGTCCTCCAATTGTACAATTTCTAAAAATTACAAAAGTACTTTTATTACAATTTAAAATTATTAGTGTTAAGAATTTTATATATAAGTAAAAATAATAAATATAAATAAAAATATTTTTATTATTTTTTAAATTAATAAAAAAATTATCTGAAAAATAAATTTTATTTAAAAAAATATTTTTTTTCTTTAAAAGCCTTTCCCATTGTTCCCATCTAAATCTCTGTCCAGGAACTGTATCCTCAGGATATGGTAACAAACAAGGTATATAAATTTTTTTATTATATTTCATTGTTATTTTTTAAAACCAACAGCACACCAATAGGGCGCTTTTTTAGAAAACTTAATATTACGTAAACCTGCTTTTTCAAGCATGTTTTTAATTTCTTTTTTTGTATATCTTTTTTCTAAATATGTTCCAAAACGATCTCTTGAATCTGTTCGCATAGTATAAAATGATAAATTTTTATAATATGAAAGGGGAATATTTTTAACATTAAAGTTTATCTTATCTAAAATAAATGCTACTTTAGCAAAAGGATAATAAATAAATATTGCCAATAAATCTGAAAAAAAAAATTTTAGAATTTCTGGTAATCTACTAATGATCCTTCTCAAAATATCTGAAAATTTCCAAATCAAAAAATAAATTAAATTTCTGTTATCAAATTTATAATATAGGTAAACTAGAAAGGGCGCATTTCTTTTTAAAAGAGATATACATTTGTTTAGATTTTTTTGGGTATTTTCAGTGTGATGTAATACACCTAAACAGTATCCAAAATCTTGACTAGCAGGTTTTAAATTAACATCTTCAATTGCTAACTGAATAAATTTAATATTTTTATTTTGACCAAGATTTTTTTTAGCTACGTCAATAGCTAATGAAGGCTCGATACAATTTAATAATCCTACCCTGGGCGCTACAACTTTAGCCCATCTTCCAGAACCACATCCCATATCAAATCCAATTGATCTCTTACTAATTGATTTCCAAGGGAATATTTTAAAATAATCTTTAAATATTTTATTTAACTCAAATTTATTTAGTTTAGATTGATCAAATTTTTTCCATTCTTCACCAAAACTATTAATAACTTTGTTATTTTTGGTCATTTTCTAAAACTTTATATATATGGTTGTATCTATCTTGAGCAAAAGTAATATCATAAAAAGGTCTTGTTTTTTTAATAATATAAGAGGATTTAATTTTTTTACATTTATTATAAAGCTGAAAGTTTTTTTTATTATTAAAGTCTTTCTTTAAATCAATTACTGCACCAATATTATGTTTTTTTAATATTAAATCTACATCTCCAATTCCTTTATTACACATAAATGGAATACCAGCCGCAAAAGCTTCAAACATTTTTGTAGGTGACATGGCGGTTCTAGAAAAAGTTTTTTTTATAAAACACAACATTAAATCAAATGATGATAAAAATAACGGTATTTTATCTCTTTCTGCTTTAAATATTTTTATATTTTTTTTTATTTTTTTATTTGAATTATTATTTATAATTTTATTTAACTTTTCTATTTGTGGTGTAACAAATATGAAGATTAGGTTTTTATGTTTTTTTCTCAAGAACATAAAAAAGGTAATCATGTTTTCAATTAAATAAACTTCATTAATTGAACCAGCATAACCGATTACTGATATATTTTCTCCAAGTTTCAATGCTTTTCTAGCTAGTTTTTTTGAATACTTATTTTTTTTAAAAAAATTATATTCTGCACAACAAGGTATTACCTCGATCGGTACATTTTTACTTAATATTTTTTTAAGATATGGTTTAACAGAATAAGTAAGACAGATTATATAATCAGAATTATTTAAAATTATTTTTTCTAATTTTTTAAAAGTTTTAAAATATAATTCATGCAAAAGTTTCTTTTTATTCCATATCTTATAATCAAATCTTTCTTCTATCCATAAACCTCTAAAATCAAAAATTAATTTAATTTTTAAAATTTTTTTAAGAAAAAATCCAACAATAGCAGGAATATGGCTTCTGCAATGAACTATTTTAATATGATTGGAAAAAACTAAAAATAATGAAAAAAAAAACATTTTAATTAAATCATAAATTTTTCCTATTTTTCCATAATTTTCTGAAAATTTATTATATTTCCAAAAAATATTATTTTTTAATAAATCCTTTCTCAATAAATTTATTTTTTTTTGTTCAATATTTTTACTTTTTTCAAAACTTAAAACATTTATTCTTCTTTTAGAATTAGAAATAGACTTTAAATATGGAACGATTTGACTTCTTCCCAGGGGATCAAGTAAACCATCATATGTTATGAATAAGTGATAAAATTTTAATTTATTCATTTTTTTCTCAAAATAATTCTAAATCTATTACCAATCTTAAATCCAAAAAAATTTAATTTTGAAAATAATATTGCAATTAAGGCTATATTTTTTTTTAAAAATCCCCCACAATTATAAGGCCAACCAGTTTCATATATTCTATAGTCTATGATCTTATATTTGTTTAATTTTTTAATCATTGATAATTGATTTTTAAAATTACAAAAAAACAAATGATAAGGTTTAAAATTATTTTTATAATTTGGGTTAATAAACTTTTTTATATTTCCAAAAAATATAATAAAAAAATTAACCAAACTAAAATTTCTTTCTATTGGCCCCTCGAGATACAATAAACCATTTTTTTTTATTTTTTTATTAAGATTGTGTAACAAATAATCTGGGTTGATTACATGTTCTAATACATCTCCTAAATGAATTACATCAAAAAAATTATTATATTCTTTGTTATTAATTTGATTTTTATTCAGAAAAGTCGCTTTCTTAATTTTTTTTTTAATCGTTTAATAGTCTCAAGGCTAAATTCAACGCCATAACATTTGTGAATTTTGTTAATTTCTTTAATAAAATGACCATTTCCTGAACCAAAATCTAAAAGTTTTATTCTATTGTTTAAGTATTTTTCAAGATAATTTACAGATTCTTTATATTCATTTGTTTCTATAATCGAATAAAATTTCTTGTGATATGATTTGTCGTTATATAATTTTTTTAAATCTTGTTGGGTTGGATATGGAAAAATTCTGACAAATTTACAACTTGAACACTTTTTGTAAAAAAAAATCTTACCATTAAAATAAGTGTTAAATGGAAATGCTAAGACAAATTTCTTTTTATTACAAATAATACAATTTTTATCTTTCATTTTTAATTAATTTTAAATATTCATTTGAAATCCTTTTTACAGCAAAATCTTGAGATCTTTTTTTTAATAAATTTTTGTCATGTTTTCTCTGAAGGCTGCTTTCAATTGCTAAAGCTAATTTTTTAGAATTTTCAATTGGGACCAGTTCTCCATACTTTCCTCTTTTCAAAATTTCTGATGGACCGCTTTTACAATCTGTTGATACAACTGGAAGACCAAATCCTAAAGATTCAGCTATAACGTTTGAAAAACCCTCCCATTTAGATGAGGATACAAATAAATCAGCGGTTTCATAATATATTTGAAGATCTGATTTAAAATTAATTAAATTTATCTCATTTTCTAATTTTTTTATTTTTATAAATTTTTTTAACTGATTTTTTAGTGGACCATTACCAATTATTAAAAGTCTACATTTTTTTTGAAATTTTAATAAAGAAAATGCTTCGATTAAATTAAAATGATCTTTTTGAATTTTTAAACTTCCGACACTTAAAATACGGTATTTAGTATTTTCTCCCCAAATTTTTTTTTTTAAAGATTTTTTATTTTTAATTTTAACTTTTTCTTTTTTTATTAATGGATTATATATTACTTTTATTTTTTTATTTAATTTATTACTTATTTCTACTAAATCTTTTTTAACACCATTTGAAACAACAATTATTTTATTTGAAAATAAATAGGTTAATTTAATAATTAATTTAAAAATATTTCTTGGAAAAAAAATTTCTTTTTCAACTGAAGATGATAAGTGAACATGATCTACCAAAAAAAGCTTACCTTTTTTAAAACTAGCGAGCCATGCTAAAACAGTTATTGAAGTCAAAGGCCACATTTGTGCCAATATAGCATCTGGCTTATCTTTTTTAAAAAAAGTCAAAAGAGGAAAAAATATTTGTCTCAATTTTTTTTTTTTTAATGATACAATTTTTATTCCTTTTGAAATATTTTTTAAATATTCACCTTTTTGATTCATCAAAATAAATTTTACACAATGACCTCTCGCAACCCAATCTGTTGCCAAATTAATACATACTTTTTCAGCGCCACCTCCCCTTAAATCTGGTAAAATAAAAACAATCTTCATTATTAAAAAATTTAGTTTTGTTTACCTATATAAATTTGATTTAATTCCTCTTTATCAAATTTAAAATTAATATTTTTTTTTCCAAAAAAATAATATCCTGAAGAACTATCCCAAGATGCTGTTTGAGGTAAAAATTTATCGAACAATCTTAAAATGAAAAATGGAATTATGGTTAATAAATTTGCAATTTTTTCGTTAGTAAAGGACCATATAAAATATTTTAAAGACCATGATAGAGACACGCCAGGACCCCCATTCACACCCATATTAATCTTCTCAAAATTTTTAAACAAAAATCTATGGCCAGAAGCTGTGTATCTTGTAAAATCGTTTTTTCCCATATGAATTTGCTGCATAAATGGAATTTCTGAATAAATTAATCCATTATTTTTTAAAACTCTAAAAATCTCTTTAACAACTATATCTGGTGAAAGAACATGTTCTAGAACAGCTTGAATCCAAACACCATCAAAAGTTTCATCCTTAAAAGGTAAGTAATGTGCATCAACAATATAATCAACATTTTCAGTACCAACTAAATCTAGACTAGTTATTTTAATTTGATTATTTTCCCATAATTTATCTGTACCAGAACCTTTTGTAGCACCTCCTATAACCAAAACTTTTTTACTATCATTACTCAATGTATCTAAAAAATTAATTACATTCGTTTCTGTAACTTTAGAAACTCCATAAAAAAAGTTTAATATCTTATCCTTAAATTTATTATTTTTGATATTTTTATTTTTAATCTTAATATCATTCTCTTTAATGAAAACATGTTCAAGATTAAAATTTATTAAAATTGGATATCCATCTTTTATTTTATAAGATAGGTTGCAATTATTACAAATAAATCTATCATCTCTACGGTTTATCTCGAAAACTTTGCATGAAGGGCATACTAAACAAAGTTCTTTTTTACTCATTCTCATCTTTAAAAGATCTAAAATTGTAAACTAGTAAAACTCCAAAAATAAATCCAAAAAGTGAAAATGTTATAACAATATTTTTCAAAGATAAATATTCATTACGAGCTTCTGTAATTGGTATAAGTAATTTTTCTACTTTAAAAATTTCATCAAATTTAGCTTTCCCAATAAGTTCATTTAAAGCATTCATGTGATATAAAAATTTTTGTTTTCTTAAAGGATCAAATGCAATATTTTCACAAATTTGATATAATGTCCTATCAAGCATAACATTATTATATAATGTATATAAAGTTAAAAAATTTTCTGCAATTTTATTTTTATCATCTAAGTTTATAGTACCTTCTTTATAAAAATTCATATCTTTCAATTTCTCTATTTCTTTACAAATATCTTTTTCTTTTTGACTTTCTGGACTTAACATGTTTGCATTTAAATCATTTTCTTTCATTTGAAAATTTGTGAGTGCTATTTGCTGATAATTATACTTTTCTAGTTTTTGTTTTAACCTTTTAAAAGAAAGATTAAATAAATTTACTAAACATTCATCCATAACTTTCTTATCTTTTGATGGATAAGCTGTTGTTGTTACAAATATAGAATCATCAGTTAAGTTCATTTTGAACCTATAACAACCAGGTACAAAACCATCATTATTTCGATACCTAATTTTCAAATATTCCAAAGATGTATATAATTCTCTAGAAAATGATAAATTTTTATTAAGATATTCAATTTCATTTAGTTTATTTATATAGTCACTTATTTTATTCCTATAAGAAACATCAATTATAACTATTTGTTTTTCTAAATTTGATTTCACATTGTAGGCAAAGATATTATTTCTTATATAAAAACTTATCGCCCCCAAAATAATAGCGCACAAAAGACCGACTAAAATCATTTGTATTAGCTTATTTTTTATTATACTCATGTTTTCAGAATTTTTATATATACTGCATAAAAAAATATCAAATGAAAACATTAGTTACTGGAGCTGCTGGGTTTATAGGTATGCACACCTGTGAAGCTCTACTAAAACAAAAGAAACACGTTGTTGGAATAGATAATATTAATAATTATTACGACGTAAAATTAAAAAAAAAAAGATTAAATAAGCTTAAAAAATATAAAAATTTTACATTTTATAAAGTTGATCTAAGAAATTCTAAAAAAATTAACAATTTGTTTAAAAAGCATAAATTTAAATACGTTATAAATTTAGCAGCTCAAGCAGGGGTTAGATATTCAATTTTAAATCCTCAAAGCTATATAGACAATAATATTACAGGTTTTTTAAATATTTTAGAAAATTGTAAAATGTTCAAGGTAAAACATTTACTTTATGCGAGTAGCTCTAGCGTTTATGTAGCAAATAAAAAAATTCCATTTTCAGAAACAGATGGTGTAAACCATCCAATAAGTTTTTATGCTGCAACAAAAAGAAGTAATGAATTAATGGCACACTGTTATAGCCATCTATATAATTTACCAACAACTGGTTTAAGATTTTTTACAGTTTATGGTCCATGGGGCAGACCAGATATGGCAATGTATATATTTGCAAAAGCAATAAAAGATGGAAAAAAAATTAATATTAATAATTATGGAAAAATGTATAGGGATTTTACCTTTATTGACGATATTGTTAAAGGTATAGTTAGTTTATACAACAAAACTCCAAAAAAAAATAAAAGTAAGAAAAACAAAAATTTTAAAGCGGATTCAAGTGAAGCACCTTTCAAAATATATAATATCGGAAACAATAAAACTGTAAAATTAATGAATATTGTTCAATTCTTTGAAAAAAATTTTAAATTAAAAGCTAAAAAAAATTTTAGAGAGATGCAACAAGGTGATGTCGAAAGAACATGTGCGAATATTAATTCTTTGAAAAAAGTATCAAATTTCAAACCTAATACAAAAATTGAAAAAGGTTTAAAAAGTTTTTGTGAGTGGTACGAAAGATTTTATATATAATAAATTAAGAAATTTAATGAATATATTAATAATTGGTGGAACAAGTGAAATTGCTCAAAAAATTTTAACTAATTTGAATAAAAATAATAATTTAAAAACAAAACTTTTTGCAACTTATAATGACTCTAATATATTTGTAAAAAATGTTAATTATTTAAAATTAGATTTAACTAAAGAAAATTTATTTAAGAGAAAAATTAATAAATTTAAAAAATATAAATTTAACTATGTATTATTTGCTGCAGCATTAACTAACGCATCAAACCAAATAAAAAATCAATATTGTACATTTGGAGATCTAAAACTAAAATATTTTGATTTATTATTAAAAGTAAATTGTTATTCCAACTTAAAATTGTTTGAAATTTTACACCAACAAAAAATGATAAAAAAAGGAACAAAAATTATTTTTTTTTCAAGTAAAGCAGCTTCGATTGAACTTAGAGGAAAGCTTAAACACAATAAACAATTTGGTAATGTTTTTTATAGAATATCTAAATCCGCTCTTAACTCGGCAGTTAAAAATATTTATTTTGACTTCAAAGATAAATATCAAGTTATAGCTTTACATCCAGGTCATGTTAAAACAAAAAGTGGAGGAAAAAACGCTCTAATATCTGCAGATTATTCATCAAAAAAAATTATAAAATTAATGTTTAAAAAAAAAGATAGTAACAATGGTAAGTTTTTAGACTTAAATGGTAAAATAATAAAATGGTAAATTAATTTTTTAAATTTACTAAATGACTACCAAGTTTTTCAAATTCAAAGTCAATTTTTTTAATTTTGGTTAGTGAACTTACTAGTTTTTTCTGTTTCTTTTCAGGACATACAAACAATAAAAAACCACCAGCACCAGCACCCAATAATTTTGCCCCAACAGCTCCATTATTTATCCCTGTTTTTATTAATCTGTCTATCTTTTTGTTAGAAACTTTGTTTGAAAGTTTTTTCTTAATTTCCCAACTTTTATTTAATAATTCGCCGAACCTTTCTAAATTAAAATTTGAAGACTCTAGATGTTTGTAACCCTCTTTAGTTATTTTAACTAGTTCATTTAAATATGAATTCATTTTACCTTTTTTAATACTTTTAATTTTACTTTTTTCTATTGTTTCTGATTTTCTTGTGATACCAGTAAAAAAAATCAAAATATTCTTACTCAAATAATTTATATTTTTTTTATTTCTTATTGGAAAAACTTTAAATTTATTATTTTTAAACTTAATAAAATTAAAACCCCCATAACTTGCAGCAATTTGATCTTGAGAACCTGCATTTTCTCTTAGTATATTTTGCTCAATGTCTATAGAGTTTTTAGCCAATTGGTTTTTTGATATTTTTTTACCTTTAAATCTATTCAACGCATTAATCAAACAAACTGTACTACTGGAACTCGACCCTAATCCACTTAAAGCAGGTAAGTCTGCATTATGAACAATTTCGAGACAGTTAAATTTGAAATTAAATTTTTTAATAATTTCTCTATAAGCGTTATGTTGTATATCATTTATTTTTCTTACTTGCTCAGTTTTGTAATATCTAAGACGATATTTATATTCAAAAATATTGGGTAAATCACGCAAAATTATATAACAGTATTTGTTTATTGTTGTACTAACAACTGCTCCTTCATTATTTTTATACCAAGTTGGAAAATCTGTTCCTCCACCAAAAAAAGAAACTCTAAATGGAGTTTTGCAAATTATCATAATCAGTTATTTATTTATAAAATTTAATTTTTTAAAAATTCTATTTAAAATTAATCTTTTTAAAAAGGTTAAGTAATAAATAGTATTTACACAAAAGAAGAGAGATAAAACATTTTTAATATTTGTCAATTTACTAATTGAATTATCTTTTATTTCATATTTGTTTTTATTGTAAAAAATAATATTACTTAAACTTTTTGTCATATGAAATTTAGCATTTAAAAATTTTAAATTGTGATATTTTGAATAATCAAATTGTTCAAAAATAATGATATCAATATTTTTTGTATTTTTATTAATTAATTTATTTATTTTTTTAAGTGCATTTTTATTCAAAATTTCATTTCTAAATATTAATAGATTTGAAAAATTTTCTTTTGGAAAATCATTGAAAAAGACTTCTATATTATTATTTAAATCACCAGAAATAGGTCTAAAATAACCAAGATGTTTTGCTTCTCTTAAAAAACTACTTAATAATATTAATCTCTGATATACATTATCTCCTAAAATATTATCCTTTACTTTTGCAGAAATTTTCAAAGTTTTTTTTAGATCATCAAGAACATGTAATTCTACAGATGGAGCAAAAATTGATAAAAAACCAGGTAAGAAACAATTTGAAAAACCAAAAAAATTAACACTCTTTATATTTGAAAATTTAAAAACATTTTTAAGAATTAAAATTAATCTAATTTCATTTAAACTTATATATTTAAATCTAATTTGAACAGGAATATCAAAAATTTTTTTTACTAACAAAATAAAATATAAAAAAGATATTTTTTTATAGTTTTTTATTGGATTAATAATTGAATGAAAATTACGTTTTTCTTTTTGTGAATATTTTAATTTACTAAAAGAATTTAATTTAATTTTAGATAACCCCCATGTATTTCCATTGGGGTTTGCTTTTAAAGAAAACCAATTTTTATTTAAATTTTCTTTTAACGCTCTAGTCCTTGTAGGAGAATTACCTCTTGGTAATTTATATTGCCAAACTCCAAACTTTGAACTGTCATACCAATTTCCAAAATAATTTGCTCTTGCAAATAGATCATATTCTAAAACTCCCCAGCCTGTGAATCTGTCGTCAATACCTCCAATTTTAGTCCAGACTTCTTTGGACATGATGTAGGCCCCTCCTTCACCGCCGTGTTTACTGCCTTGTTCTCCAATTACATCACCAGATCTCAATAACCATCTAGACAAATATGAAAATGATGGTTTTGTTAGAAATAAATCCTCTGGTAAATGTTTTCTAGGAATTATAATAATATCTTGATCATTTTTTAGCTCCTTGTAAGTTTTTTTAGATAAAAAATTATAAAGATTTTCAAAGAAAGCCTCATTCATAATATAGTCATGAGATGTGTATCCAATAAATTTGCTATTTGATCTTCTCACAGCAATATTGTGTGCTATAGCAGTAGAAAATTTTCTATTTGAAGGGTCGCCTATTTTGTTCACTAAAGTCTCATCAACTTCATGAAAATCTACGATGGATGAAGTGCTCTTGTTTAAATTTAATGCATTTTTTAAATTGATTTTACTGCCCCAGTCTGAAATTGAAAATCTTAAGAAATTTTTTTTCTTTGTTTTTTTTAAACAATAGTTTGCATACTCAAGACAATATTTTAAGCGATTTATGAAAAAGGGATTGTAATCATCATTTCTACCGGTCAAAGCGAGTGTAAGTAAATTAGAGTATTTTTTACTCATATAAAATTATTCTTTTATTGAAAGTGCCCAAATTTTATATTCTTTAAAATATCCTGATAGAATATTTTTTTCATTTTTATTTAATTTTTTTTCTTTTTTAATTTTGTTTAAAGATTTGTTTATTAAACTTAATAGCATATCCATATAACTACTTTTTTTAAGTTTTATTGAAGATAATAAATTTACAAAGTAATCTGTTAAGAGATTATTGGGTAACTCATCCTTTAAATCTAACCACAAATTATGAGGGTTTCTATACTGCTTTACGTAGGGAGCACCAAAAGCAATCACATCTTTAGATGTCTCAGCTAATTTACAAATAACATAACTTGTCCAAATATCAGAATTTCGTCCAGCTGCTACGGGTGTAAAGAAAACTGACGTAAGTTCTCTTGATGTTGAAGTATTTTGATTATTAAATGAGCTCCAAGTTCCTGGATATAGTCCAAAATTAGAAGTTAATTTATTTTTCGAACTAACAACTCGAATAGGCCAAAACAATCTACTTATTGCATCTACATCTGGATCCTCCAAAACTAGACCATTGATCAATACTATTTTTCTTAGCTCTCTTTTAACTTTTACATTCTTTGACTTTAATAAATATTGTCTTTTTGACCATGGAAATCCTCTTGGATAGAATGGAATATTGTTTTTTTCATTTAGCTGCTCATAGATATTGTACCAGCCACTTTTTGAACTAAAAAGTTTAATTTTTTTTTTTTTATCTACTAGACCATGTTCCCCTATAAAATCTGACTTTTGAACAAAATTATCATCATCAATTTGAATAACTAAATCTGCTCCATCTTTATATGCTATAAAATTACCTAACAATTTTCTTGCTCCAGAATTGTAAGGCATAATTTTTAATAATTTTTTTTTATTACTTAATCTCGTCTCCTGATCTTTTATGCTAAAATAATAATATTTATAAGGAAACTGTTTATTTAACTTATTGAGGAAAGCTACGATAGACTTTGGAGTCTTTTTATCACCAATTATATAAAAATATAAATTACTATGTTTATATGATAATGCATTCATACTTAACTCAATTAAAAATTTTGGAATATTTATGGTAGTAGTAACAATAGCAATTCTTCTCATAGACAAAAAATTTATATTTAATAGTATGTTTGAATACAATAATAAAACAATATTTAATAGAAATTTTTTATGTTAAGTACAAAAAAACTTATTGAATTTGAAATAAAGGTAAAAAAAGTCTATGAAAGTGGACTTATAAAAGCTCCTATCCATCTATCTGGTAATAATGAAAAAAATCTAATTAAAATTTTTAAAAAAATAAAAAAAACAGATTGGGTTTTTTCAACATGGAGAAATCACTATCATGCCCTACTTCATGGAGTTAATGAAGAATGGCTATTCAATCAAATTGTCTTAGGGAAAAGTATGGGTATTATTTCAAAAAAAAATAAATTTTACTCTTCTGCAATAGTAGGTGGAATTTTACCAATTGCCCTTGGAGTAGCCATGGCAAATAAAATAAAAAAATCAAAAGATAAGGTATTTGTATTTATCGGTGATATGACATATGAAACTGGAATTTTTCACGAAACTTTTAAATATGCCGAAAATATGAAATTACCAATAAAATTTATTGTAGAGGACAATGATTTGAGCACTAATACTCCAACAAAGAAAGCTTGGGGTAAAAAATCCAAGATTTTAAAAAAAATTACTTATTATAAATATAAACGTAAATTTCCACATCACGGAACCGGTAACTGGATATTATTTTGAAAAAGAATTTAAAATATAAATCAGAACTTCTTCGATCAATGAAAATGCTATCGAAAAAAAGAAACACTATATTTTTGGGACAATCAGTGCTTTATTCTGGCAATTCTATATTTAATACTTTAGTTAGCGTTCCTAAAAATAAAAAAATTGAATTTCCGGTTGCAGAGGAATTACAAATGGGTTTTTCTATGGGTTTAGCCATGAATGGTTATCTTCCTATTACATGTTATCCAAGATTTGATTTTTTACTATTGGCATGTAATCAAATGATCAACCATATGGATAAAATACAATATATGTCGCAAAAACAATTTAGTCCTAAAGTAATTATAAGAACCTCAGTCGGTTCAAAAAAACCTTTGGATGGTGGAGTTCAACATACTCAAAATTATACAAAAATTTTCAAAAAAATACTTACTGAAATTGAAGTTATCTATTTAGATAACCCAAAGACAATTTTTAAAACATTTAAACGTTGTGCAAATCCAAAAATAAAAAAGTCTTTTTTAATTATTGAGAATGGAGACTACTACAATGAAAAATAAACAAAGTATTTTACTGTGTGGAGCAACAGGATTTATTGGAAGAAATATTGCTCAAAACTTGTCAAAAAACAAAAGATATAGATTGATATGTACATACAATAATTCTAAACCTTTTAAATTAACAAATTGTAAATGGGTTAAAGTTGATTTAAGAAATAGTAAGCAAGTTAATATAATAACAAAAAATATTGATATTATAATTCAAGCTGCGGCAACAACTTCTGGAGCAAAAACAATAATTTCAAGACCGTATGAACATGTTACTGATAACGCAATAATTAACTCTTATTTACTGCGCTCATCTTTTGAAAATAAGATTAAACATTTTATATTTTTTAGCTGCACAGTAATGTATCAATCATCAAATAAATCTTTAAGGGAAACTGATTTTGATCCTAGAAAAGAGCTTTATTCAAATTACTTTGGCGTTGGAAATACAAAACTATATGTAGAAAAAATGTGTGAATTTTATTCTAAGATAAGTTCTACCAAATTTACATGTATAAGACACTCAAATGTTTTTGGCCCTTTTGATAAGTTTGATTTAAACAAAAGTCATTTTTTAGGAGCTTCAATAACCAAAGTAATGAAAGCTAGTAAAGATATTGTAGTATGGGGTAATGGAAAAGAAAAGAGAGACCTTTTATATATAGATGATCTAGTTCACTTTGTAAAACTTTCAATCCAAAATCAAAAAAAAAATTTAGGATTTATAATTGTGGTTATGGAAAATCCTTTTCCATAGAAAAAATAATAAAAAAAATTATAAAACTTTCACAAAAAAAAATTAAAATTATTTATGATACAAGTAAACCAACAATCAAAACATCTTTAAGTCTTAATTGCAAATTAGCACATAAAGAATTGGGTTGGAAAACAAAAACCACATTAGATGCAGGTATTTTAAATACAATAAAATGGTGGAAAGCAAACTTTAAATAAATGTCATTTTATAAAAACAAAAAAGTTTTAGTTACAGGTGGTACAGGATTGATTGGTATGCCCCTTGTTAAAATGTTAATAAAAAAAAAGGCAAAAGTTACAGTAGTATCTTTAGATTCAAAAAAAAGAGCTCCTAAAAATTGTAAATTTATTAAAACTGATTTAAGAGAATTATCTAACTGTCTAAAAGTTTGTAAAGGCAAAGATATTGTATTCCATTTAGCCGGTGTTAAAGGTTCGCCTAAAATGACTATGCAAAAACCTGCAAGTTTTATGGTGCCTACTATTATGTTTAGTTTTAATATGATGGAAGCAGCAAGACGATCAAACGTAAAGAGATTTATGTTTACCAGTTCAATAGGTGTATATGCTCCAAGTAAATTATTTAAAGAAGATGATGTATGGAAAACATTCCCATCAAATAATGATAAATTTGCAGGTTGGGCTAAAAGAGTATGTGAATTACAAGCTGAGGCCTATAAAATTCAATATAATCTTAAAAATTTTTCAATAGTGAGACCAGCAAATGTATATGGGCCTGGAGATAATTTTGATCCAAATAATGCTATGGTAATTCCATCACTAATCAACAGAGCAATTTCTGGAGAGAATCCTTTAACAGTATGGGGTGATGGTTCAGCAATAAGAGATTTTATTTATTCTGAAGATGTTGCCAAAGGAATGTTAAGGGTTGTAGAAAAAAACTATAATAAACCGGTTAATTTAGGTTCAGGGAAAGGAGTTTCAGTTAAAAGGATTGCAAATGCAATTGCAAAAATGGTCCCTGGCGGACCAATTAAAATAATTTGGGATAAAACAAAGCCAAGTGGAGATAAGATGAGAAAAATGTCCACAAAAAGAGCTCAATCTATAAATATTAGACCTACAACTAAACTTGAGGAAGGTATTAGACGAACAATAAATTGGTATTTAAAGAATAAAGAAAAACCCTCAGATAGATTTAATTCTTTTACAGAAAAAAATTAGTATTGTTAATAATTATTCTTGAATTTAATATCACAATATTTGAAAATTTTAATAAGCTCATTAATACCTTTGTCTAATGAAACGCTTGCCTTAAATCCTTGTTTTTCAATTTTTTTGTTACTTACAAAGTAATCTCTTTTATCTGGGTCTTTACGATTTTTTATAATTTTTATATCTAGATCTTTAATATATTTCTTTATTTTCTTTGCCAATTGAATTTTGGTTATATTAGCTGAGGATAAACCTAAATTGTAAATATTATTTTTTAGTTTTTCAAAATTATTAATTGCGAAAACAAATGCGTCAACAATATCTTTTACGTGAATATAATTTCTTCTAAAGTTAGGTTCAAAAATTTCTAATTTTTTTGTTTTAATAGCTCTTTCTACAAAATTATTAACTAAGAGATCTGTTCTCATTCTATAGGAATACCCAAATACAGTTGCCAATCTAAAACAAATTGAATTCCCATTATTAATTATTAATTCTTCAGCTTTAACCTTTGTGGTTCCGTATAAAGATACTGGTTTTAAAGGTGAGTTTTCATCACAAAATTTATTTTTTTCACCAATTCCATATCCTGAATTAGTTGTTGGATATATTATTTTTTGACTTTTTTTCATATTTGCTAGTAAAATTTTTATAGATTTTACATTTGTTTTGATTGTTTTTTTTTTAAACTTCTCACATAATGGAGCCCCAACTAATGCTGCTAAGGGAATTATAAAATCCTGATTTCTCAATATTTTTTTTACAACTCTTTCATCAGTTACATCCTCTTTTAAAAATTTGAAATTATCAAAATAAAATAAATGTGATAAAGAATTTTTGTCGTATTTAATTATATCTACAGCGGTAACAATATGACCTAAATTTACTAATTTGGTTGCAATACTAGATCCTAAATATCCTGCGGCGCCGGTTATTAAAATTTTATATTTTTTCATTACTTAATAAAATTTGTTCTTTCTACACTCATTTAATAAATTTAAAATAGCTAAATTTAAATTTGTTGTAGGCTTCCATCCCGTATCTCTTTTAAATTTTTTAAAATCAGAAATTTGCAAATCAATATCATTTGGTCTTACAAGATTTTTATCTAACCGACACTTAATTTTCTTATTTGAAAACGATATCAGTTTTTTTAAAAAATCATTAACTGAAATCTTATAACTGCCACAAATATTATAAATTTGTCCAATTTTACCTTTTTTAGCTGCTAACCAATACGCTTCCATTGCATCATTCGTATCAATTATTGTTCTTTT
>MDTA01119534.1_pt1 | contig 20245 bp, 23 predicted proteins | sample 811151 | NCBI WGS metagenome assembly MDTA01 (sample SAMN05326648, study PRJNA326480) | marine metagenome | isolation source: seawater | place: Indian Ocean: South | collected 2010 | reverse complement strand
GAGCTTCCTCTAAAGTATTATTTTCATTTTTAAAATAAGCACATGAATATTGTCTTTTTTCATCTAAAAATAAATCATAAAGTTTCTCAGATATATCATAATGGTGAGCCACATTTTTTTTTGATTTTTTTGCAAAATTAAAATTAGTAAAAGTTCTAAATATTCCTTTAATTTTATTCATTACCATTCCATAATTATTAATTTCATTTCTCCCTATATTTTTAAAAGCAATTTCTAAAAATTCTGTCAAACTTCCGTTTTCAATCACTAATGATCCATCGGTGTATGCTTCCCCAAAATATAAATCTGGATGAAAAAGAAGTTTATAATGTAATTTTTTATCCAAAATTTTAAGTGTAATTGGTATTTTTTTTTGTGGGATACCAATAGTATACTTTTTTTGGTTACCATCTATAAGAATAAATCCATCCGACTTAATAAGATTATTTAAAAAATTTACTAATTTCATTTTATGCAACCTTTAAAAAATCTGATTTAAATTTTAGTTTATTTAAATCTTTAAATAGTTTTTGTTTATCATGCGTATTCAATAAACCTAGAGGGGGGAGAAGGTTCTTATAAGAGCTGTTTGATTCTGATAAAAAAGTATGAACACCTGAGATTAAATTAAAATTGTCAAAGACATCTCTAACATTACACATTTTTTCATCAAAATTTTGATTTTTTTTATTTTTAAAATCATCATAAACTTTTCTTGCTAGATTTGCCGTAACATTGCATGTTGCGCTTATAATACCACTACATCCTAATTTAAGACCTTTTAAAAGTTTAAGTTCTGATCCAGGTAAAATAGAAAAATTTTCTAAATTAATTTTATCATACAAATTATACGAGCTATCCTTAACGCCAATTATTTGATTAGGATATTTTTTTGCTAAATCGCTCACGCATTCTACACTGAATTTATAACCACATAATTTTTCAAAATTATATAAAATTACTTTTGATGAGGGCACTTTCTCAACTATTTTTGAAAAAAAATTAATTGCATCTTTATCTCCATAAAAATAATAAGCCGGTGGCATAATTAAAAATTTATCAAAATTAAAAGATTTAGCAGTACTCATAAATGTTATGGTGTCGTTTAATGAATTAAAACCTGTTCCAAAAATGAAATTTTCTTTATATCTACTTTTAGAACTTTGTTTAATTAAATTAATTTTTTCATCAAACGAAATTAGTTGTGCCTGCCCCGTGCTACCCAGCATTACAACACCATGGCAACCTTGATCTATTAAGTTTTCAGCATGCTTTATTGTTTTATTAATATCTAGAGATAGATTTTTATCCAAAATAGATACTGCAGCCGCATAAATGCCATTAATTTTACTCATAAATAAAACTTATATAAAAAAAAAAATTTAGTAAAGATTATAAGATATTTTATGAAAATTTTAACTATTCAAAATAGAATGGGAATCGGTGATATGGTAATTTTTTTACCGTTTATTGAGGCAATAGCAAATAAATTCAATACTCCTGTTTCTTTGTTAGTAAAAGAAAACTCAAAAGCTAGTCATTTTTTAAATAACAATAAAAATATTAAAGATATCATCATACTTGATAGGGATAATGAAAAAAAAAATGGTATCCATGATGGTTTTTTGGGATCAATAAAGTTAATTAAAGAATTAAAAAATCATAATTTTGATAAGGTATTTATTTTTAATTCATCTCTTAGATTCAAATTAATTTGCCAGTTTGCATTTATAAGATCTATACACCAATACCCTTTATTTAAAAAAAAAGAGCAACATTTAATTTTGGCAGCACAAAAATTTTTAAACAAAGAATTGAATATACAAGTCAATAGTAACCCTTATATTCTAATAAATGATAAAGATGCTCAATATGCAAAGTCAAAATATAACTTTTCACCAGAACAAAAAAATATATTATTAGGTATTGGAGGATCGGGCGAAACAAAAAGAATTCCTTCTAAAATTTTTTTAAAATTTATGGAGTACTGTACTAAAGAATTTGACTGTAAATTTTTTTTAGCAACAGGAGGTAGGACTGGAGAACAAAAAATTCTAAATGAAATATTAAATACCAAATTCAAAAAAAATTGTATACCACTAGATAAACTTGAAATAGATAAAACGTTGCCCATTATAAAAAATTGTGACATCTCAGTTTGCAATGACTCTAGTTTTAGTCATTTATCAGCGGCAATAAAAATTCCAACAATTGTTTTAATGGCAGATACACCTATACTTTATGGAAGTTACAGTCCTCAAATGTTTCCAATAATTCCAGATAACGTTAAAACTGTTGGTCATAATACATTAGGGAAAAATAATATAAATCCTGAAAAAATTTTTAAAAAATTTAAAGAAATTATTTATTAAGTTAAATTTTTAAGTACCACTTCTTTGGCTTCATTAACAATTGATGCAAGTCTAGAAAGTTCAGGACTAATATCTGGGTGTATCTTTTTCATAATTTTTTTATATGAAACTAAAACTTGATCTTTAGAATATTTTTTTTTTGGATCTAAATTTAAAATTCTATAAGCTTCTTCAATTGAAATATTTTGGTTATTTAAATTTTGATTTAAATTATTAAAATTAAATCTACCTGAGCTCCTTAAAAATCTTAAAAGACCCCAAATTCTAAATATTTGTAGCAGAGTAAGTCCTGCTTTTGTTTTTATTAATGGCAGAATCATCATTATAAAGGGTAAAGAAAATATAAATCTACCAGCATAGGCCATTATGACAGCAAGAATTATTGAAGAAATGATAGTAAAAGTTCTTATACTTTTAGAAATTTTTGAACTTGAAGTTTTTACAAACCAATTAAGGATAAGATAAAGTATGACAAAAATAATAAGTGTTAAGAAAAAAATATTCATGTAATAAATATATCTATGAAAGTACCACAATTAGCTAAAAAACTTGAGAAGAAAACATGTCACAATAAAACTTGGGATGATCATTATAGCTGGGTACACCAAAAAAATATTTTGGAAGTCTTAAAAGACAGTTCTAAACTTCAACCAGAAGTAAGAGATTACTTGAATAATGAAAATTCCTATACAGAAGATCAGCTTAAAGATACAAAGAATTTACAAAAGAAATTGTTCAATGAAATAAAAGGCAGAATTAAATTAGACGATGAGTCTTTACCATTTAAAGATAAAGTTTACGAGTATTGGACAAAAACTACAGAAAAAGGAAATTACTCAATAAAATTAAGAAAAAAAATTGGAACTGATAAAATCGAAGAAATATGGAATGGAGATTTAGAAAAAGAAAAACATAAAACAGAATATTTTGGAGTTGGAGATCTTGAAGTGAGTTTTAATGATAAATACTTAGCTTATTCGTTAGATCTCAAAGGTTCAGAATATTTTACAATTCATGTAAGAGATATTCAAACGAATAAACTCATTACTGAAAAAATTAAAGACACCTCGGGATCAATAGTTTTTAGTCCAAATGATAAATTTATATTTTATTCAAAATTGGACAAATATCACAGACCTAAAAAAATTTTTAGACATGAACTTGGTACTCAATTAGACAAAGATATTCTTATATTTGAGGAAGATACAGAGGCGTTTACAGTTAATATAGGACTTAGTGCTGATGAGAAGTACTATTTTATAAATACGTCGGACCACAATACTTCAGAAAAATATTTTTTTTCTGTAGAAGAGGAACTGCCAAAACCAAAACTTATTCGAAAAAGAGAAAAAGGCATAATATATAGCGTTGGATCGTGGAATGGGAATTTTTATATGCATACAAATAAAAATGCTGAAGATTTTAAAATAGAGAGATGTAATGATTTATTATCCCAAAATTGGGAAACATTTATTCCAGCTAAAGAAGAAACATTAATAGGTGGTCTTACTTTTTTAAAAAATTGGATTATTAGATCTGAAGTAACTAATGCTTTGGATAAAATATATGTAAGAAATATCAATAGTAATAAAGAAGAGGAATTAGTATTTACAGATGAGGGTGTTTATGATGCTGGCATGTCTCTTATGCAAAAAGACAGGGATACAGATTTAATTTATATTTCGTATTCTACCCCAAAAACTCAATCAAGAACTTACTTATACAATTTAAAAACGAAAGAAAAAAAATTAGTAAAAGAACAAATAATTCCTTCAGGTCATAATCCAGAAAATTATATTGTAGAAAGACTTGAGTGCAATTCCCATGACGGAAGAAAAGTCCCAATTACTTTAACAAGGCATAAAAATACACCAATAGATGGTTCTGCAAATATTCTTTTGTATGGATATGGATCTTATGGTGCCTCTATGTCTTCTTCTTTTTCGTCAACTAGAATCAGTCTTGTAAATAGAGATATTATTTGGGTAACTGCTCATATTAGAGGAGGAATGGAAAGAGGTATGAGGTGGTGGAAAGAGGGAAAGTTGATGAATAAAAAAAATACATTTAAAGATTATATAGCTGTTGCTAAATTTTTAATTGAAAAAAAATATACATCTAAAGGAAAAATCATTGGTATGGGTGGATCTGCTGGTGGTTTGTTGATGGGCGCCGTTGTTAATCAGAGTCCAGAAATATTTCTGGGTATGGTAATGGCAGTACCTTTCGTAGATAGCTTAACTACAAATTTGGACCACTCTCTCCCATTAACTGTTGGAGAGTTTGACGAATTTGGAAATGCAAAAGATAATAAAGAACATTTTGATTATATTTATTCATATGCACCTTATAATAATATTAAAAAAATGGATTACCCACATATTTTGATTACAACAAGCTTGAGCGATAATAGAGTTTTGTTTGATGAACCCCTTAAATTTACTGCTAAATTGAGAGAATTTAAAACTGATAAAAATATGCTTTTATTAAAAACTGAGATGAATGCAGGACATGGTGGAAAGTCAGGAAGAGATGGTGCTATAGAAGAAATTGCTTTTGACTATTCATTTATATTAAAAATTGCAAAAAAAATTTAGACTCAAGCTCTTGAATTCTAAAAATTAATTATCATATAAGTTTTATAAAGTTGCCTAATGGGACTTTTATAACCTTGCTAACAAAGGAGGAAAAATGACAAGTAAGGACCTATCTATATTTAATTCACTTAGACCATTTTCAATTGGTTTCGACGACATGTTTGAGCAGTTTGAAAATATGTTAGGTAATGGTGGATTAACAATGCAATCAAACTATCCACCTTACAACATTAGGAAAACAGGCAAAGACAAATACTCTATAGAAGTAGCTTTAGCCGGTTTTACAAAAAAAGATGTTGAAGTGGAATTTGAAGACAACTTATTAACTGTAAAAACAAAACAGATTAATAAGTCTGAGGACAAAGGTGAAAATGGTGAAATTCTTCATAAGGGTATTTCTCAAAGACATTTTGCGAGATCATTTACTATTGCAGATGATGTAAAAGTAAATTCTGCAGAGCTTAAAGATGGTCTTTTGACTATAGCTTGTGAAAGGATTGTTCCGGAGTACAAAAAAAAGAAACTTATCGAAATTAAATAAGTTTATCCTTGCTTGTGGGGTTAGGCCCCACAAGTATTAAAAACAACCCTTGGAAATAAAGCCAATTACCATTTCATTATCATCAACTTCAAACTTTCTCTCACAAGGAATTCCATATTTTTTTGTTTTGTAAATCAATAATTTAGAACCTAAATCAGTTTTAGATTGTTTATCAGGTATTCCCATGGCTATTTTTAATTCTGAAACTGGCTGACCTATAAATTGGCTTAATTTATCATTTTCTTTTTTAACAATTTCATCTGTTTTATCTGAAACAGTTTGACACCCGCCTACAAACAGAACAAAAAAAACACTTATTGTAAATATTTTGATTTTGGACATTTAATAATTTTAACATATTAAATTTCATTAAATATTAAATTCTAGGTTGTATAATGTTGATAAAGTATTTATTTAATGCGAATTTTAAAAGAGAATCAATTATCTATTATTTTAAGGAGAAAAATTATGTTTGAAAAATATTTTGATTATAAAGGCAATAAAACGGATTTTAAAACAGAGGTCATTGCAGGAGTTACTACTTTTTTAACGATGGCATACATAATGTTTTTAAATCCATTTATTTTATCTGGAGAAAAAGCAGGAGTTGATGCGGGTTTCTTTGACTTTGGTGCTGTTTTTACTGCTACGATTTTAGCAACGGCATTAGCTTGTTTTATAATGGCTTTTTATGGAAAAACTTGGCCCATAGGTTTAGCGCCAGGTATGGGCATCAATGCATTTGTTGCATTCGGAGTGGTTGCTGGAATGGGATATACACCTCAGGCAGCTTTAGGAGCTGTTTTGGTAGCTGGTGTTTTGTTTTTAATTATATCATTAACACCTATAAGAGCTTGGCTTATCAACTCAATACCAAAGAGTTTAAAACTTGGCATAGGTGCTGGTATAGGTTTGTTCTTAGCAATTATTGGTTTAGAAATAATGGGAGTTGTAGGAGATCATCCTGTTACGTTAGTTACTTTAGGTAACATTAAAAATCCTTTAGTTCTTTTAGGATGCCTAGCTTTTGTATCAATGGTTGTTATGGAAAAACTAAAGATTAAAGGGAATATAATAATTGGTATTCTGGTTTTTAGTGTAATTGCATGGGCTACAGGTTTGTCAGATTTTTACGGTGTAGTTGGAGAAATACCTCCTATGACATATCTTTTTGACTTCGATTTAAAAGCTGCATTATCGGCAAGTATGTCTACTGTAGTTTTTACATTACTCTTCATTGACTTTTTTGATACCGCTGGAACTTTAACTTCTGTCGCAAATGTTGCAGGAAAAGTAGATAGCAAAGGTAGAGTTCAAGATATTAATAAAGCTATGCTATCTGACAGCGTTGGTACTGTTGCGGGTGCTTTAATGGGTACAACGACAGTTACAAGTTATGTAGAGTCAGGAGCAGGAGTAAAGGCTGGTGGTAGAACTGGTATGACTTCTTTAGTTATTGGAGTTTTATTTTTGCTATGTTTGTTTTTTGCCCCTCTTGCAACTAGCTTACCTAAAGAAATAGATGGAGCAGCGTTATTATATGTTGCAGTTCTGTTTGTTAGAAATATCACAGATATAGAGTGGGATGATATTGCTGAGTCTGCTCCAGCAGTTGTAGCTATGATTACTATGCCTCTAACGTATAGTATTAGTAATGGAATAGCTTTAGCATTTATTTCTTACGCTTTAATAAAAATTTTTACAGGCAAGTTCTCAAATACTTCTCCAGCTATTTGGGTCATTGCTATATTAAGTGTGATAAGCTTCTCAATAGCTTAAATTTAAATAAATAGGACTAGATTAAATACATCTGGTCCTATTTATATTTTTTTGAAATTTCTTTTAAATCTATTTCCTCATAATGTTCAGTAGGCTGAACTATCCAAGGATCATTTTCTAAATTAATTGGACAAAAGTCTGGAATAAATTTAGAGGATTTTTTTTTCCATAAACATGCAGTTTTAATTTCATTTATATAATTTTTTATAGGTGGATATTTTTTTAACCAGTCTATGCTTTTATTAAGCGTTAATCCTGTGTCAGATAAATCATCAACCAACAAAACTTTTTGAAAATCTTTTTCCGAAGCGATTGAGCTTATTTCTCTCGAAAAAATAAGTTCACCCTGTTGGTCCTCAATTCCCTTTCCTGAATAACTTTGTATAACTATATAAGCAGTTGGAAGTTTAAAAATTCTTGATAATATATCTATTATTGGGGCTGCACCCCTCATAATACCCACCAGCACCGTAGGTTTATAATTTTTATCAATTTCCAAAGCTAGCTTTTCTACTGTTGTGAGATATTCCTCGAAAGTTATTATTAATTTTTTATCCATTTATTGCTTTTATTATAGTATTAGATTTAATTAAATAGATTTATGAAAATTTTTGATTGTTTTATGTATTTTGATGAAAATATGATTTTAGATCTAAGGCTTAATACATTAAATCAATATGTTGATTATTTTGTAATTGTAGAGAGCGCTTTTACTCATAAAGGAGATAAAAGAAATTTAAAATTCGATATTAAAAAATTTGAAAAATTTAAAAAAAAAATTATTTATCTAGTTAAATCTGATGAACCACATGACTTAAATATAATTAATAATGAGGATGATGATGTTGCAAAAGGAAGTAAATATATTTTTAATGCAGCAAAAAGAGAAAATGGTCAGAGAAATTTTATAAGTGAAGGACTGAAAAATGCAGATGATAATGACATAATCATGGTTTCAGATGTTGATGAAATCCCAAATCTAACAAATTTAGACTTAAAAAAAACTAATGAAAAAATTATTCTCTTTAATCAAATAATGTTCTATTACAAATTTAATTTAAAACTTCCTAATTTTATTTGGACTGGAACCAAAGCATGTAAAAAAAAATATTTGAATAGTCCACAATGGTTAAGAAATATAAAAGATAAAAAATTTCCTTTTTTTAGAATAGATACTTTTTTTTCAAATAACAAGTATATTGATGTAAAAATAGTCAACGATGGGGGATGGCATTTTACAAATATAAAAAATGCCGAAGAAATACAAACTAAATTAAAATCCTACTTACACCATGTAGAGTATGAAATTAAACCTTTAACAACTCAGGAAATTGAAAATTTAATTAAAAATAAAAAAGCTATATATAATTTACATGCTGATAAAAGAGATAATAAATTTCACGAAGGAAAAAAACTAGAGAAGGTTGAAATGACAACATTGCCAGAATATATTCAATATAATTCCAAAATTTATAAAGATTGGTTAGATTAATGAAGGCTTATTGGGTAGCTATTTACAAAAGTTTAGATAACACGGATAATCTTGAAAAATATAAAGAAATAGCTTCCACTGCAATAAAAAATTTTAATGGAAAATTTTTAGTAAGAGGAGGAAAATCGAAAACACTTGAAGGACCAGACTCTCCAAGAACTGTGATTATAGAATTTTCAAGTTTAGATGATGCCATAAACTGTTACCATTCAGAAGAATATCAAAAAGCAAAAAAAGTTGCTGGTAAAATTTTTAATAGACAAATACAAATCGTTGAAGGAATTTAATATTGAATTGGCTCATCATCGATTGATCGCCATAAATACCAAGTAGCAACTGAACAATAAGGTGAAAATTTAACATTTAATTTTTTAACAAAACTTTTTGGAGGTAAATATTTCTTTTTATAGTTGTTTGAAATTGCTCTTAGAAGTCCAATATCCTGTATAGGCCAGATATTTTTTCTATTTAATGTAAAAAGTAAAATCATCTCAGCTGACCATCTTCCAATCTGCCTAAGGCCCGACAAGTAGATAATAGCATCTTCATCGTTCATATGCTTTAACAACCTGGGATCAAATGTTTTATTTAAAAACTTTTTAGAAAGTTCTTTAATTCCTTTAACTTTTTGTCTACTCAGCCCGCATTTTTTCAATTTTTGTGAACTAATTCTATTAATAACTTTTGGATGTATTTTACCCTTGCAAGTTCTTTTAAATTTTAAAAAAACTGAATTAGCCGCAGCTACACTTATTTGTTGTCCAATAATGCTTTTGCATAGGGAGAAAAAAATATCCCCTCTGGTAGTAAGAGATTTATCATTATATTTTTTAATTAACTTTTTCATTATATCATCTTTTGAGGATAAATATTTCTTTGCTGTGTTCCAATATTTTGGAGTACTACTCATGTCTGGAGGAAGATAATTGTTTTTTAAGAGTTATTTCTCTTCTAAAAATAATCACTGAAGATGCTATTACAAGTATAGCGCCAATTAAAGTTTTATTAGAGGGAATTTCATCCCAAATTAAAAAGCCAAAAATTATTGCAAAAACTAAGGCTAAATATTTCAGAGGAGTAACAAGAGAAACTTCCGAAAATTTATATGATTGGCTCAGCCATAAATTTGCCATGCCTCCAAACAATCCTATCATCGATAATAAAACTAAATCTTTAAAATCTGGTAATAACCAACCAAAAGGTATTGTTGCTAATCCTGCAATTGTTATTGTAGCTGAAAAAAATAATGAAATAAGCCATACGGGCTCTGTAGACGATAACTGTCTTATACTGATTGCGACATAGGACATGCCTAAAACAAATATAACTGGAAAGATGTAGTAAATATTCAAGGAGCTTAATCCAGGTTCTGATATAATTAAAATTCCTATAAATCCAATAAGAACAGCCAACCACCTAAAATATCCTACTTTTTCTTTTAAAAAAAATATTGAGAAAATTGTGGTAAAAATTGGAGCCGCAAATGAAATGCTAACCACAGTAGCCAGGGGTAAATTTCTTAATGCAGTAAATATAGAAAGCAAAGCTAATAAACCAAAAAAACACCTAGATAAATGTAATAAAGGTCTTTTAGTAATATAAAAATCTTTTATTCTTTGTTTTGGAATAATAAAATAATAAAAAATTATTCCAAAAAAACCTCTAAAAAATATTACTTGTCCTAATGGATAATTATCTGACCACTTTACAATCAAATCCATCACAGAAAACGCACAAACTGAGAGAAACATGTACAAAAAGCCTAATTGATTTTTAGAAAGCATAAGAATAACTTTAGAGTAATTAAAACAATAATCAATGGAAATAGCAGTTTTAGCTTTAGGATGTTTTTGGGGACCAGAAATTAAATTTAGTAAATTAAAAGGTATAATAAAAACAGAAGTTGGATACTGTGGAGGTGAAAAAGAAAAGACAACTTATGAAGAAGTTTGTACTGGCAACACAAATCATGCAGAGGTTGTTAAGTTAGATTTTGATCCAAATCTAATTTCTTACGAAAAAATTTTAGACTATTTTTTTGAAATACACGATCCAACTACACTTAACTCTCAAGGTCCAGATTTTGGGACTCAATATCGAAGTGAAATATTTTATTTAAATGAAAATCAAAAAAATGTTGCTCAAAAAGTAATAAGAAAACATAATATAAAATTTTCTGGTAATATAGTCACAAAATTATCATTAATTAGAAATTATTGCCCTGCTGAAGAATATCATCAAAAATATTTAGAAAAAAATTAGAATGTCTCTCATTGAAACAGATTGGTTGGAAAAAAATATCGATAAAGTTAAACTTATAGAATGTACGTGGCACTTACCAAGCCAGAACCGTAATTCATTTAGAGAGTATAAAGATTCACACATTCCTAATGCAATTTTTTTTGATTTAGATAAAAACTCAAATCAAAATACTGATTTGCCTCACATGCTTCCAGAGAAAAAAAGGTGGGAGAATATTGTTTCTTCAATGGGAATTTCTAACGATGATGAAATAATTATATATGATAACTCTGATTTAATTAGTTCTTGTAGATGCTGGTATACTTTTTATTATTTTGGGCATGATCCAAAAAATATAAAAGTATTAAATGGAGGATTTAAAAAATGGAAGTTAGAAAATAAAATAACTACAAATATATTTCCAAGAATTAATAAATCTAAATACGAAGCAAATGAATTTAAAGATCTCGTAGTAAATAAGGAAGAAGTTAATAAGAATATCAATGAACAAACATTCAAATTAATAGATGCTAGAAGCAGAGCCAGATTTAATGGTCAAGAAAAAGAACCTAGATCTAATTTAAAAAGTGGATCAATACCTGAATCTCAATGCTTGCCTTTTAAAGATTTGATAAATACACAAAATAATACTTTTAAAGATAAAAAAGAATTAAAAAAAATATTTTCTGATATTTTGGGCATTGATAATTCATCTAAAATTGTTTTTTCATGTGGATCTGGGGTCACAGCATCGGTTTTAGCGCTTGCATATTCCTTAATTGATAATAAATATAGACCAACTATTTATGACGGATCTTGGTCAGAGTACGGAAGAATTTAAAACATGAAGAAATCAAAGAAAGTCCTATCGGTAATTATAGTTTTTTTTCTAGTTATTGCTTTAGTAATAATTGGAAGAACTCTAGTTGGAAATCACTTTAAAAAAAAATTTAGTAAAAGACCTGATCCAGGCATAATTGTTACAAAAGTATCAGAAAGAAAATTTTCTGAAAAAATAGAAAGTTTTGGAACTGCTATACCAAAAAAAAGTAAGTCTTTTAGAATTCAAAGAAGCGATTTGGCAACTGAGCTAAAATTAAAAAACTATATCAAAAAAGGAAATATTATTGTTAAGTTAAAAGAAAAAAATATAGTAGCTCCTTTTGATGGAGTTCTTGGATATAGAGGTTTGACTGAAGATGTACTTGGATCAGATAAATCAATAATTATTACCTTAGATGATAGCTCAATAATTTTTGCTGACGTTAAAGTACCTGAAACATTTGCAAATTTTATTAAAAAAGGATTAACCGTAGATGCAAAATTTTCAGGCTATAAAAATAAAATTTATCAAGGTGAGGTTGACGGATATTCAAGTAGAATAAACGCCGATACCAGAAGTCTTTTAACAAGAATTAAAATTAATAATGAAAAATTTGAGTTAATACCAGGTTCTTTATTGGAAGTTACTCTTAAATATAATGAAAGAACATCCCTAGGAGTGCCTGATACTAGTATAATTTTAGAAGGAGATAACGCTTATGTTTACAAAGTTCTTGGTGACAATAGCGTAAATAAAACAAAAATTGAAGTAGGGATAAGAAATGGGGGAATGGTAGAAGTTATCTCTGGGCTAGAAGTAGAAGACACTGTAGTTGCTGAAGGATTAAAAAAAATTAATCCTAGAGGAAAAATTAAACCAATTAACAAATAATGTTTATAACTGACTTAAGTATAAGAAGACCGGTAGTAGCATGGGTTATGTCTCTTATATTAATTGTATTTGGTATATTTGTATTTTGGAAACTACCAGTGAGAGAATTACCTACTGGTATACAGCCTCCGGTAGTTCAAATAAAAGTAGACTATAAATCTGCTTCGGCACCAATAATAAACCAAGAGGTAACTCAAGTAATAGAGGATGTTGTTGGAGGTGCTGAAGGTATAAAAAATATCGACTCAATATCTGAAAGTGGAAGAAGTACTATAAATATTGAATTTGATACAGAGATAGATTTAGATAATGCTGCTAACGATATAAGAGAAAGGGTAGCACGAATTGTTGACAATTTACCTGACGAAGCTGAAGCGCCACAAATTTTAAAACAAGCTGCTGGCTTCACAACAACTATGTGGTTAGCATTATCTTCCTCTACATGGAGTGATTTAGAGCTTGGAGATTATGCTGAAAGATATTTGGTTGATCAATTTTCAAGTGTTAAAAATGTTGGTAGAATTAGAACAGGCGGGTTAAGAGAGTTAAGTATTAGAGTTTGGATTGATCCAATAAAATTAGCTGCAAATAATTTGACTATACAAGAAGTTGAGGCTGCTCTTAGAAATGAAAATGTAAGTTTGCCAGCAGGGACGCTTGAAGCAGATAATATTGACTTAACTCTAAATTTAGAAAAATCATATACAAATATAGATCAGCTTAATAACCTTGCAGTTAAAAAAGAAAAAAATAATATCGTAAGATTGTCAGATATTGCGAATATTGAATATGGCCCAGTCTCTGAAAAAACTCTTTTTAAAGCACAAAGGAAAGATAATTTAAATTTAAAAACTGTTGGTATAGGAATATACGCAAGAAGTGGAGCATCAACTGTAGAATTATCCAATGAAATAAAAAAAAAAATTGTAGAAGTTAAAAAAACTTTACCAGATGGATTAAATTTGGAAATCGCATTCAATAGGGCAAATTATGTTAGTGAAGCTATACAAGAAGTTTATAAAACTCTAGTAATTGCTTTTATTTTAGTAGTAATAATTATTTACTTATTTCTTGGAAATATCAAAGCTGTAATTGTTCCGGCGGTTGCTTTACCTGTAAGTTTAATTGCCTCATTTCTTGGAATCTATCTATTTGATTTATCTATTAATATTTTTGTTCTTTTAAGTTTTATTTTAGCAATCGGGATAATAACAGATGACTCAGTTATAATGACCGACGCAATATATAGGAGAATAGAAAATGGTGAAACGCCCTTAGTGGCTGCACACAGAGGCTCAAGGCAAATTACATTTGCAATTATTGCAACAACATTAATACTTATTGCAGTGTTTCTTCCACTAATTTTTATAGAAGGTATAGCTGGTACTTTATTTCGAGAAACAGCAATTGCTTTGTCTTTTTCTATAATTGTATCTTCTTTTGTAGCGCTTACTTTATCTCCGATGCTAGGTAGTAAATTTTTAAATTCAAAAAATAAAAGAAATAAAATTTTACTTAAATTTGAAAATTTATTTAATTCTTTCTCTAAATTTTACAAAGATACACTTTCATATTGGCTGTATAAAAAAAAATTAATAATTTCTTTTGTTTTAATAATAATATTATCATCATCTCTACTATTTAATTTTGCAAAAAAAGAACTTTTGCCACTAGAGGATAGAGGGGCTTATTTAATTATAGGTTTAACAGATGAAGGAAGTTCTTTTGAATATACGCAACAAAGAGCCCAAGATATTGAAAAAAAATTAATACCTCTATTACAAGAAGATAATAGTCCCTATAGAAGATTTATTATGCGTGTCCCAGGATTTGGCAGATCTAGTAATTCTTTTAATAGTTTTATAATTATAGCTTTATTAAATCACTGGGATGATAGGAAAGAAGATTCAAAAGTGATTATGAGAAAAGCGATTGGGAAAATAGTTACAAATCCTCAGGCTGTTGCGTTTCCAATTTCTCCGCAGTCAATAAGGGTTTCCAATTATAATAAACCAGTTCAAATGGTTATATTGGGTAGTTCTTATGAAGAGTTGGAAATAGTACAAAAAAATATAATTCAAAAATTAAGGAAAAATAAAAATTTAACTCGTATAGAATCTGATTATTCAAAAAATAAACCCGAGGTGAAACTTGTTATTAATAAAAATAAATCTAAAGATCTTGGAATTTCAACAGATCAAATTGGAAAGACTTTGGAAACACTTTATGGTGGAAAAACTGTAACTACCTTTAATAAACTTGGCAGGGAATATCCTATAATTTTACAACAATATTTGAATAATAGAAGGAGTAAAGAGAGTATTTCTAAAATTTTTGTCAGATCAAATAATAATGGAAAATTAATTTCTTTAGCAAATTTAGTTGATTTTAAAGAAGAAGGATCTGCAAAAGTTCTTTCAAGATATAATAGACAAAGTGCAGTTACTATATCTGCAAATATTAATGAAAACTATTCACTAGCTGAGGCTATAAATTTTTTAGAAAAAACTGTTGCTGAAATAGCTCCTGATAAACAAATTAGCTGGAAAGGAAAATCTGAAGAACTTAAAGAAACTACAAACGAGCTATTCATAATCTTTGCGCTAGCTTTATTAACTGCTTACCTTGTTATGGCTGCAACTTTTAACTCTTTTGTACACCCTTTTATAATCATAATAACTGTACCACTAGCTATTTTTGGTGGATTAGTATTCATTTTGTTCCTCAATAGCTCAATAAATATTTTCTCTCAAATAGCACTTGTAATATTAATAGGTATATCAACAAAAAATAGTATTTTAATTGTTGATTATGCAAATCAATTAAGAAACTTGGGGAAAAATATTGAAGTAGCAATTAAAGAATCTTGTGATCTAAGATTTAGACCAATTATGATGACATCTCTAAGCACTATGATTGCAATGGTGCCATTAATTATTGGAAATTTTGGCCCAGGTGCAGGAGAAGGATCTAGATTAGCTGTGGGCTCAACTATTCTTGGTGGTATGATAATTTCTACTTTTTTTACTCTTTACGTAACACCAACAATGTATTTAATGCTAGCCAAAAATACAAAAAGAATTGACTCAATAGATATTGAATTAAAAAAACAACTAGATTAAAAAATAATATACTTTCGAGTAGTTAAAGATTTATTACATTTTGAAAGTTGTCTTTTATATTTATTCGATTGTTTTTCTACTTTTCTTGCAAGAAGTATAACTTTTTGATTATTTTTATAATTTTTATAATTTTTCCAGCCCTCGTGATAAGCAACATATTGTTTGAAAGAGTTTTTTTTTGAAATTTTTAATATTTTTTCTGTTTTATTTGTATACCAACCAATAAAATCTACACTATCTTTAAATCTAGTTCTTCTTGCAAAGGGACTATTTGTTTCTTCTTTATACTGTTTCCAAGTACCTTTAACTGCCTGAGAATATCCAAAAGAACTCGATGGCCTTTTGTAGGGAATAATTTTAAATAATTTTTGTCTTTTTGGCTTAGCCAGCCAATCAAAATCTGACTCCATTTTAATAATTGCTAACTGTAAATATATAGGGGTTCCCCATTTTTTTTCTGTTTTTTTTGCATGCTTATACCAAAGATATTTTTCAGAAAATATAGAGCAACCATCAGATGTATTTTTAGGTATTGAGGAACAGGATAGAACAAAAAGAAACAAAAAAACTATTATTTTATTTTTTTTTAACATTTTTTCTCCAATCCCACGGCATTTCAAATTTTCCCTGCCAAATTCCCAGCTTTTCTTGTTTTGCTTGTGCTTCTTGTCTCAAATATTTATTTGAGTACTTAGTATATGCTACAGCAAATCCATTTCTTACCATCCAAGAATTTATATTAAGCTTATCTCTATAACACTCTGCAATTTTCCTTTTATATCTATCTTTTCCTTCTACAAAACATTTTATATTTTTATTTTTTATTAATTTTTTTAATTTTCTTTCTGATATTTCTCCACAATGATACTTTTTCTGAAAAGAAAAAAAAGATAGTTTTAAATAATTTCTAACACATAATTGTTTTTTTTCAGGAGCATCGATTCCATAAAATCTAATTTTATTCTTATTAATCATAATTGTATCACCATCAATTACCTTCGGTATTCCTGAAATAATTTCACTTTTTATACCTTGGGGAAAAAATAATAATAAAAATAATATTTTAAGAAAAAATTTTTTTTGCATATTGAATTAAATTGAAAATTATTATTGATATCAAAACACCTAAAATATTTCCATAAAGATCTTCAAATTCAAAACTTCTATTTGGTATAATTAAGTGCATTAACTCTAAAATTATTGAAGTTAAAAGAAAGTAAGAAATTATTATTTTTTTATGAGATTTAAAATAATTTAAAAAACCTAATAATGATAAAATTAAAAATGCATAAATATGATTAGATGAAATATCCAAAAAAATAAATGAAAAATCATTTGTCAATTTTGGTTGTTTATTTAAGTTTCCATAAAAAAATAATCCTAATAAACTTCCAGGATATATATAAAAAAATATAAATAATATATTTACTATATAAAAAAATAATTTAAGCATATAAAATCATCTTATAAATAATTTTTACAAATGAGTCATTTAATTTTAGTGCGACACGGGCAAAGTGAATGGAACTTGCAGAATAAATTTACTGGATGGGTTGATGTTGATCTTTCTGCGCAAGGAAAATTAGAGGCATGCAAATCAGGTGAAGAGATAAAAAAGATTGGTATAAAAATTGATTATTTTTTTAGCTCTTACCAAATTCGATCAATAAATACATTAAAGTTAATACAAGATACATTGAGAAATAAGATAACTCCGGAGAAAGCGTGGGAGTTAAATGAAAGACACTATGGTTCTTTAACAGGATTAAATAAAGATGAAATGAAAAAAAAGTTAGGCGAAAAAAAAGTTCACGAATTTAGAAGATCATGGAATTTAAAACCTGATCCACTTAATAAAAATAATCCTTATCATCCACTAAACATTGATATTTACAAAAGTATACCAAAAGAAAAGATCCCTGATACTGAATCTTTAAAGGATACTTATAATCGTGTAGTAAAATACTATAAAACAAATATTGAAAAAAAAATACAAAATGAAAAAAACATTCTAATTTCTGCACATGGAAATTCTATAAGGTCATTATGTAAGTTTCTTTTTAAATTGGACGAAAAGCAAATTACTAAATTAGAAATTCCAACTGGAAATCCTCTGTTAATAAAAATTGATAGAACTAGAAAAATTACAGACTGTTATTACCTTGATAAAATCAGAGCAAAAGATTTATTAGTTTTTTAATAAATCCTTATAAATTTTCAGATCTGTAATGTGAAAAAATCTATCTTTGCTCTCTAAACCAAAAAGCTTATTTTTATAAATCAAATCATCCCATAAGGGGTTAATAGAAAATTTATTTTTATTTATATTAGTAAATATATTCTTATTTAAAATTTGGCACCCAGTATAAATAAAATTTCTTGGCTCCTGCTTGTTTAAAAAATTTTTACTTAAGTTAAAATCCCCTTTTAGAGATTTATCAAAACTTAATGTTTTATTTACTACAAGTAATATATTTTGAAGACTATTTTTAAAGTAAATTTTTTCCATTTCATTTATGGAATCAACATAACTTTCATTCCAAATGGTATCGGGATTTAAGACTAAAAAATGTTCCTCATTTGAATTTTTTATCATGTTTAAAATACCTCCGCCTGTATCAAGTATTTCTTTTCCATCACTAATTACTTCTATATCTAAATCAATTTTACGATTTTTAAAAAATTCATCTATTTTATTTTTAAGATAAAAAGTATTTATCTTAATTTTATTAATTTTTAAATTTTTAACTAATTTAATTGAATATTCTAATAATACTTTGTCATTAATTTTTAATAATGGTTTAGGTATATCAAATGTTAAAGGATTAAGTCTTTTTCCAAAACCAGCACATAATATTAAAGCAGTTTTAATTTGCATATTTATTCCTAATTTTTTTTGTAAAGTTTTGATCTAAAAAAAATTTGAGATCCTTAAGTAAATTATTATTATTACATCTTAAATCTATTAATTTCCAGGTATATGGTATTAATTTCAGATAATTTGTTTTTTTATCCCTTACTGCTAACCTTGTAAAAATACCGATAATTTTTAAATTTCTAAGCACGGAAAGTATCTCAAAATCATTTTTGAACTTAAAAACATTAATTTCTTTTTTATTACACCTTAGATAGAAATTATAAATTTCTGATTTAGTTTGTTGTGATGTTTTAAGTCTTACGTCATCAATTAAAGAGGCTAAGTCATAAGCTTTGTTACCTATCATTGCATCTTGAGAGTCTATTAAAGCTAGATTTTTATTTTTAAACATTAAATTTGAAACATGAAAATCTCTATGAACAAATGTATTATTTTTTTGTCTTAAAGATGATAATAAAGAATTTATTTTTATTTTTAGTTTTCTATTTATATAAGACTTTTTTTTTTTAGAGATGTTATAAGGGACATACCAATCACAAAAAAGATTTGCTTCTTTAAATAAAATTTTGCGACTATATATAGGAAGTCTATAATATTTGTTCTTAAAATTTTTTATTTTTTTATTTTGAATTTTCTGAATTCTGAGTAACAGTTTAATAATTTTTTTAAAAATTTTTATTTTGTCTTTTTTATTCTTAATTGTATCTAAGACAGTTTTTTTTCCTAGATCTTGGACTTCTATAAAATTGTGATTATATTCATGTTTAATTAATTTTGGACTAGGTATTTTATTTAGGTCTAATATTTTATTAATAGCATCATAATCAAGTAAATTTTTTTTTTTTTCTTTTTTTGAATAAATAATTATTGAATTTTTTTTATTTTCGTTTTTTCTAAAGAATTCTCTAAATGAGGCATCGCCTTTAATTTTAGAAATTTTATATTTTTTAAAATTCATAATTTTATATTTCTAGTTAACTTTATAAATTTTTATAAACCTTTTTTTAGAATTGGAATTATATTTAAAAAATAAATCATATCTTTTTTTTATTTTTTTTTTTATCTTTTCAGGCCACTCAACAATAGTTATAAATTCATTCATATTCTCAAATAAACCAATGTTTTCAGTTTCGTTCATTTTTTTTATTCTAAATAAATCATAATGTTTTATTGTAGTTCCCTTAATTCTATAATCATTCAAAATACTGAAGGTAGGGCTGGTAACTTCGGTTAATTTTTGTTTATTCTTTTTTTGAAATGAATTTATCAAATATCTCACAAAAGTCGTTTTTCCAACACCTATTTCTCCATATAAAAAAATTATATCGCCTTTTTTTAATATATTTGAAAACTTTTTCGCAATTTTTGCTGTCGAGCTTTCTTTAGATATATCAACTTTGCTACTTTTAGTAGCGATAGGCATCTGGTTTGTAAGGTCCATCAGGTGTTACACTTATATAGTCTGCCTGGTCTTTAGACATTTTTGTAAGTTTGGCACCTACTTTTTCT
>MDTA01051710.1_pt1 | contig 20245 bp, 19 predicted proteins | sample 811151 | NCBI WGS metagenome assembly MDTA01 (sample SAMN05326648, study PRJNA326480) | marine metagenome | isolation source: seawater | place: Indian Ocean: South | collected 2010 | reverse complement strand
TCATAACAATCTCTTTTAGCCACAGGACGTCTCCTTATTTTTTATCTTAGGCGCTTTTTTCTTTATCTTCTTTTACGTCTTCAAAATCAGCATCAACTACATTATCTTTTTCATCAGGTTTAGTATCTTTTGTTCCTCCAGAACCTTTATCATTATCATTTGGTTTTTGTTGGCTCTTGTAGACTGCCTCACCTAATTTCATAGACACCTGAATTAAACTTTGCGTCTTTTTTTTAATATCTTCTGCGTCTGTCCCTTCTAAAGACTTTTTAAGATCAGCTATACCATTTTCAATAGATTTCTTTTCCTCAGCTGAAACTTTATCACCGTGTTCTTTTAAACTTTTTTCAGTTGAGAACACCAAACTATCAGCTTGGTTCCTTGCATCGACAGACTCTCTTTTCTTTTTATCTGCTTCTTTATTAGCTTCGGCATCTTTAACCATCTTTTGAATCTCTTCGTCAGATAAACCTCCTGATGCCTGAATTTGAATTTTTTGTTCTTTTCCAGTTCCTTTGTCTTTTGCAGAAACACTTACTATTCCGTTTGCATCTATATCAAATGTTACTTCAATTTGTGGAGTACCTCTTGGTGCTGGTGGTATACCAACTAATTCAAAGTTACCTAAAATTTTATTGTCAGCCGCCATCTCTCTCTCACCTTGCAGCACTCTTATTGATACAGCAGGTTGATTATCTTCAGCAGTGGAGAAAACCTGACTTTTTTTTGTAGGTATTGTTGTATTTTTTTCTATTAATTTTGTAGAAACTCCACCTAAAGTTTCAATACCTAAAGAAAGTGGTGTTACATCTAAAAGTAGAACATCTTTTACGTCACCTTGCAATACCCCACCTTGAATAGCTGCACCCATAGCTACCACTTCATCAGGATTTACACTTTTATTAGGTTCTTTCCCAAAAAAATTTTTTACAGTTTCAATTATTTTTGGCATTCTTGTCATACCACCAACAAGAACTACTTCATTTATTTCAGCGGCAGAAAAACCGGAATCTTTTAAAGCTGTTTTACAAGGTTCAAGAGTTCTATCAACCAAACTTTGAACCAAAGCCTCGAGTTTAGCTCTAGTGAATTTTAAATTTAAATGTTTAGGACCAGATTTATCAGCAGTTATAAATGGTAAATTAATCTCAGTCTGTGCTGCAGACGACAATTCGATTTTTGCTTTTTCAGCAGCCTCTTTTAATCTTTGAAGAGCTAATTTATCAGTTTTCAAGTCGATGCCATTATCTTTCTTAAATTCAGATGCAAGATACTCAACTATTGAGTCATCAAAATCTTCTCCACCAAGAAAAGTATCTCCATTAGTAGATTTGACTTCAAATACTCCGTCACCTATTTCCAAGATTGATATATCAAAAGTTCCACCGCCTAAATCATAAACAGCTATTTTCTTTCCTCCCTTTTTATCAAGGCCGTAAGCAAGAGATGCTGCAGTCGGTTCATTTATAATTCTTAGAACTTCTAAACCTGCAATTTTACCAGCATCTTTAGTGGCCTGCCTTTGTGAGTCGTTAAAATAGGCAGGTACAGTGATTACAGCTTTTGTAACTGCTTGACCCAAATATTTTTCAGCAGTCTCCTTCATTTTTTGAAGAACAAAGGCTGAAATCTGAGCTGGTGAGTATTTTTTTCCTTTTCCTTCTACCCAAGCATCACCATTATCTGATTTTACAATTTTATAAGGCACTTTTGAAATGTCTTTTTGGACTGAAGGACCATCAAATTTCCTACCAATAAGTCTTTTTACTGCAAATACTGTATCACCTGCATTAGTTACCGCTTGCCTTTTAGCTGGCTGACCGACTAACTTTTCCTCATTTTCTAAAAATGCAACAACAGAAGGAGTGGTTCTAGCACCTTCCGTGTTCTCCAAAACCTTAGCTTGCGATCCATCCATTATGGCTACGCAAGAGTTTGTTGTTCCTAAGTCAATTCCAATTACTTTACTCATTATTTATCCTAACTTTAAATTATATGGGTGTTTTTTTAACATCTACAAGGTTATTTCTTCTCTTTTTTTTCCTCTTTTTCCTCATTTTTTGAATTTTTTTTCTTAGCTATCCCTACTAATGCTGGCCGCAACAATCTGTCACCCAACATATAGCCTGGCTGTATTTCTTGAATAATTGTACCTGCTTCTACTTTTTCATCTTCAATTTCAGTCATCGCTTGATGAAGATTTGGGTCAAACTTTTTACCTTTTGCCTCAATTTTTTTAATTCTATTTTTTTCAAAAATAGATATTAAATCTTTTTCAATTATTGAAATATTCTCTAAAAATTTATCTAAATCTTTATTATTTTTTAAAATTTCATCATTTTTTATCGCTTCTTTAGCTCTCTGTAAGTTATCTAATATTGCTAAATTTTCTTTTGCGAAGTTAAAAGATCCAAACTCAAAAGCATCTTTTATTTCTTTTTCAAATCTTCTTCTTTGATTTTCTATTTCGGCCAGAGATCTAAGCAACTTATCTTCTGTTTCTTTTAACTTGTCTTCAACTGAAAGATTTTCAACTTTTTCTTTAGTTGTGTCTTTTTCAGCCCGCACATTTTTTTCGTTGTTTTTTTTATTATTTTCTGACATCTGAATGCTATATAGTTAATATTTATTAAATTACTAGATCTGTATGAAAAAAATTTTGATAGGCACTCATAATAAAGGTAAATATAAGGAAATAGCTTATTTAATATCAAATAAATATAGGAAAATTTCACCCTTAGCTTTAAAAATTCGTAGCCCAAGGGAAACAGGAAAAACCTTTACCGAAAACTCAGAATTGAAAGCAAATTTTTTTTCTAAATTTGTTGATATACCGGTTATATCTGATGACTCTGGTCTTTGTATAAAAGCATTAAACAATAGGCCGGGTATATACTCCGCAAGGCTTGCCAAGAAAAAAGGAGGCTTCACTAATGCAATGAAATTTATTCTTAAAAAACTTGAAAAATCGCGAGACAGATCTGCTTTTTTCGTTTGTAGTCTATCATTTAAATTTCCTAGTGGAAAATTAATTACTGTTGAAGGGAAAATTAGGGGTTCAATTTCTAAAAAAATAGTTGGAAAAAATGGATTCGGTTTTGATCCAATATTTGTTCCAAATTCACAAAAGAAAACATTTGGTGAGATGTCAAAGGCAAAAAAAATCTTTATCGATCATAGATACATAGCATTTAAAAAACTAAAAAAAAAAATTAAAATTTTATGAATTTATTCTTATCTGTTTTATAAATATTTAATTCTTGCGTTACTTTTTTATCTTTGAAACTGAATGTAACGATTTTCCCTTTAATTTTTACTTTAAAAGAAAAGTCTTCAATTGAATTTACTTTTCCATTTTTTTTCCAAGCATAATAAATTAGTCCTAAAGCATCATATGCTAATATGGTTATTTCATTTGGATATGACTGAAATTTCTTATGATATTTTTCGTTATATTTTTTAAATTCCTTATAATTTATAGATGGGTAATATAAATTCTTTATTGTATTTTCATAAAATATACTTTCATCGAACCATTGATTTATAGTTGTAAATAAAACTTTTTCTTGGTCAACATCAGTATAAACTAATGAGGTAAGAACACTTTTTAGGCTATTACCAAAATCAATTATAATAATTGAGTCGAAATTTACATCTCCCAATGTGTACAATTTTTCTAATCTTTCAAGCTCTTTAACTGATTGCTCATCTTCTTTATCTTCAAACATTTTCTTTCTTAACTCTAATCTTCTTTTTCTTTGACTGTAATTGGTTAAAGTCTCAATTTCTCCGGTTAATACCTCAGGATTTGAACTGTATGTAAAAGTTTTAAATTGATCTAGATTCATTTTTTTTATTTTTCTATCAATCAATTCGGCATATTGATTTTTGGGATAAATTATAATTGTTTTTTTCTTTTTTTGTTTCTCAATAAAGGCTATCAGAGATGATAATTGTGACTCCAGACTAACTCCCACACTTATTATATTGCTTGAAAATTCCGGATTGATATTAGAAGGAGAAATAAAAACTAAATCATTGTATTTTTTTACACTAGGGAACTCCTCATTAGTAATTGGACCAATTATGATTTTTATTCCTTGTGATTTTAGGTCTTGAATAGCAGCCTCTAATTTATCTTTCTCATTAAAACCAGAGTCTCTTGGAACAATAAAAAGGTTATTATCATCTATTTCATCTAAAGCTAATTGCAAGGAATAAAGTAATGAGTTGCCTAATTCACTGTAAGGACCACTTAAAGGCGCAAGTAACCCAACTTTTAAAACTTTATTATTTTCATCGCTGAATAGATTAGAATTTAAAAAAAATATTATATAAATTAATGATAAAATAAATTTAATTTTCATATTATGAAACTTTTATCAAAAAACTTATATATTGTTTCTACTCCCATTGGAAATCTTGAAGATATTACTTTTAGGGCCATTGAAGTATTGAAGAATTCAGATATCATTTTATGTGAGGATACAAGACGATCACTAAAGTTGCTAAATTATTTTAAAATTAAAAAAAGGCTAATTTCTTATCATAAGTTTAATGAAAAAAAACAAGCATCTAAGATCATAGAATATATTAATATGGGCAAAATTTTGTCACTCATATCTGATGCTGGAACTCCATTATTGTCTGATCCAGGTCGTATTTTAGTAAATGAATGTATTACCAATAAAATAAATATCGTCCCTATACCTGGTGTTTCCTCAATCACAGCAGCTATGAGCGTTTCAGGATTTAATGATCAATTCTTATTCTATGGTTTTCTTCCTAAAAAAGAAAATGAATTGGAAAAAGTATTAAACAATTTATGTCAAAATCCGTTTTCTCAAGTTTTCTTTATCCCAGGATTGAAGATAAATTTTTATTTAAAAAAATTCAAAAAATATTTTTTTGGCAGGAAAATCCTAATAGCAAAAGAGCTTACTAAAATACATGAAGCTTTTTTACGAGATAATATTAATGATATTTTGCCTTTTAAAAATAAACTCAAGGGCGAGTTAACAATAGTAATCTCAGATATTGACATACAAAAAAAACCTTTTGACGAGAAAATAATTGTTAACAAAATAAAAAAGTATCTAAAAAGATATAGCTTAAAAGATACAGTTGATTTAATTTCAGAAGCAGAATCAATTAATAAAAAGGAAATTTATAAGATTTGTTTAAGAGTTAAGAATGAAAAAAATTTTTAGTATTTTAGTTATTTTTTTTCTATTGTCATGTTCCTCTGTGGGAAGATTCGGAACTGGAGTTGATATTACTTTTGATCCACGCACTATTGGTATGCAAATTGATGACACAATAATGCAAAAAAATTTATCTGCAAGATTAGCTTTGACAGACAAAAAATATTTTTTATCAATTCAGTCAGAAGTTTTAGATGGTAGAATATTCCTTTCAGGAAAAGTTGATGAGCCAGAGGAAAAAATCAAAATTACAAAAATGGCTTGGGAGACAAAAGGAGTAAGGTCAGTAAAAAATGCAATAACTATTAGAGGGCAGACTAATTTTAAAAGTACTGCAAAAGACGTATTAATTACCAGTCAGTTAAGATCTGCGCTAATTTTTAACAAAAAGACAAAAGCAAGAAATTATACTCTTGAAACTATTAATAGAAATATTTACATTTTTGGCATTGCTATGGATCAAGAAGAAAAAAAAGAAGTTTTGAGCGAAGCAAACAAAATCTATGATGTTGAAGATATTTTTCCTTCTATTTACCTCGCAAGCGAATTAAGTAGAAATAAACTTTAATTAGAATAATCAATTACATCTGAAGAAAACGCCGCTATGGAGGCTAAATTTAAAATTTCAGAAGTGCTTGCTCTTAGAGGCGCAACTTCTATAGGCGATCCTAGTCCGATTAGCAAAGGACCAATTAACTTTCCACCACCAAATACTTTCATCAATTTGGTTGAAATAGCTGCACTGTGTAAGGCAGGCATAATTAAAATATTCGCATTACCAACAATCTTTGAAAAAGGATAAATGTCTTGATAGATTGGGTTCAAAGCTACATCTGGCTGCATTTCACCATCGAAATTAAAATCAACTTTTTCTTTTTTCAGTAAATCTATTGCATCTCTAACGTGCTTAGTATTTTTTGAGATAGGTTTCCCAAAAGTTGAATGAGATAAAAATGCTACCTTGGGATCAAATCCAAATAATCTAGCTACGCGGACACAAGATTTAGATACTTTCACTAATCTTTCCGGAGATGGAAAGTCTTGCACATTTGTATCTGCTACTAATATTGTTTTTCCTTTTACTGTTATCATTGTCATACCAAAAATCTCCTCTCCAGGCCTTGGGTCAGTAACTTTTTTTAGTTTTTCAATTGATGCAGCATAGTGTCTAATATTTCCTGTGACCATTGCATCTGCATCCTTGCAAGCAATCATAGACGCTCCCCAAGCTATACGATCATTACGTACTAATCGATCTACATCTCTTTCTAATTGGCCTTCTCGTTGAAGTCTTTTATATAAATGTTTAACGTATTTTTCTCTTTTCGCTTTATCTGTAGAGTTTACAATTTCAATTTTATAGTTTTCATCAAGACCTATATTCCTTAATTGTTCTTTAATTCTTTTTTCAGCTCCTATTAAGATTGGTGTGCCTAACTTATTCCTACCAAATTCGATAGCGGCTTTTAACATATTTTCATCCTCACCTTCTGCAAATATAACTCTTTTAGGATTTTTTCTAACTTTGGCATTTATTCCTTGCATTAATGACATCGTGGGATCTAATCGATTTGTAAGTTGATCTTTATATATTTCAATATCATCAATATTTTTTCTTGCTACTCCGCTTTTCATTGCAGCGCTTGCAACAGCTGAAGGAATTACACTAATTAATCTCGGATCAAATGTTGACGGTATTATATAATCTTTACCATACCTAGGTCTATCTCCACCATAGGCTGAAACTACTTCATCAGGAACATTTTCCCTAGCAAGAAGAGCTATGGCATTAGCAGCTGCAACTTTCATTTCCTCATTAATCTCTTTCGCTCTTACATCAAGTGCGCCTCGAAAAATATAAGGGAAGCCAATTAGATTATTTACCTGGTTTGGATAATCGGATCTACCTGTAGCAATTATTGCGTCAGATCTTGCTTCCTTAATAAGCTCTGGTTTTATTTCTGGATCTGGATTCGCACATGCGAAAATAATTGGATTTTTTGCCATTGATTTTACCATTTCTTTAGACACTACGTCTTTAGCGGACAAGCCTAGAAATACATCGCAGCCGCTTATTGCGTCTTTTAAGGTTCTTAACTTCGTATCAATTGCAAATGCAGATTTAAACTGATCAATATTTTTACGGCCTTTATATATAACTCCTTTGCTATCGCACATAATTATATTTTCACTTTTCACCCCAGTACTTTTAAACAAATTAGCACATGCTTGAGCTGAAGCGCCTGCTCCGTTAACTACAATTTTTACTTTTTCAATTTTTTTCTTTGAAATATCCAAAGCATTAATAAGTGCAGCAGTGGTAATTATTGCAGTTCCGTGTTGATCATCGTGAAAAACAGGAATATCCAAAAGTTCTTTTAATTTTTGCTCTATAACAAAGCAATCTGGAGCAGCAATATCTTCTAGGTTAATACCTCCAAATGTTCCTCCAATATTTTTTATTGTCTCAATTATAGCTTCAGGTTTGTCATTGTTAATTTCTATATCAATGGAATCTATATCAGCGAAACGTTTGAATAATACAGATTTACCTTCCATAACAGGTTTTGATGCTAAAGCTCCAAGGTTGCCAAGACCTAATATTGCCGAACCATTACTTATAACTGCCACTAAATTTCCTTTACTGGTAAAGTCATATGCAAGGTCTGGGTTTTTTGCGATTTCTTTAACTGGAGCTGCAACTCCAGGAGAATAAGCCAGAGAAAGATCTCTTTTTGTTGTTAAAGGTTTGCTTGAATTGATCTCAATTTTGCCCGACTTTCCTTTTATATGAAAATCAAGTGCTTCCTTATCTGAATAATGATCAATTTCTGTTTTCTTTGGCATTTATTTATATGAGTATGTAATATAAAGAAATTTAATTCACTATAAATTTATGGCCTAATTTAGATTATTTATGAACCTACTTTCTTCAGCTACAATATTCAGTTTTTTTACGCTTTTAAGTAGGATTTTAGGTTATTTAAGAGATATTTTAATAGCTATTTTTTTAGGCGCATCGATTTTTGCAGATGCTTTTTTTGTTGCATTTAGATTACCTAATACTTTCAGGCGTTTATTTGCTGAAGGAACTTTTAATGCAGCCTTCATACCAAGCTATACCTCGGCAAAATTAAAAAACAAAAAATTAGGTAAAAAATTTGCTGACGATGTTTTAAGCTTACTTTTATTAATTTTAATTTTTATTGTCACTCTTGCTGAAATATTTACACCTTACTTAGTTTATTTAATTGCTCCAGGTTTTGTAGGTGATGATATAAAGTTCAATTTGGCTATCGAGTTTACTAGAATAACCTTTCCTTTCTTATTATTTGTAAGCTTATCATCTTTCTTTTCTGGTATTTTAAACTCTAACAATAAATTTGCAGCTGCTGCTGCCGCGCCAATAATTTTGAATTTAATATTAATTGCTAGTATTTTAATCTCATATACCTATGATTTAGATATAGCAAAAAAACTTTCTTATGGTGTTACAGCTGCTGGAGTTACTCAATTAATTTTTTTAATATATTTTACTTCAGAATTTTATAAACCAAATATCAAATTTATCTTTAAAATTTCAAGTAAAGTAAAATTTTTTTTTAAGAAATTATTACCAAGTATTTTTTCATCGGGTGTCACTCAAATAAATATTTTAGTAGGAACAATAATCGCCTCTTTTCAAGCTGGTGCAGTATCATATTTGTACTACGCAGATAGGGTATATCAAATTAATTTAGCTATTGCGGGAATTGCTGTAGGGACAGTTTCATTGCCAGTCCTTTCAAAAGCATTTAAACAAAAGAATTTTTTAAGAGTTACTAAAATTCAAACTAAATCAATATTGTTATCTTTATTGTTTTCTATTCCAGCTAGTTTAGGTCTAATAATAGCTTCAGAGGAAATAGTAAATGGATTATTTGGATACGGGTCTTTTACACCAGAAGATGTGAAAATGACATCTGATGCTTTAATGTTTTTTGGTTATGGCGTAATAGCATTTGCTCTCATCAAAATTTTAGCAAACTTTTTCTTTGCAAGGGATAATACAATTATACCGTTTTATATTTCCTCTTTAATTGTTTTTTTAAATGTTGCTATAAGTTTAAGTTTTTTTAACAGGATAGGATTTTTAATTATTCCAATCGCAACTTCTTTCTCTACTTGGATAGGAGTTTTAATTTTTTTATATTTTTTAAGAAAAAATAATTTTTTACATTTAGACAAAAAATTATTTTTTGATGCTTTAAAAATTGTAATTTCAACAATTATTATGGCTTTTACTCTTGTTTTTTCTATAGAAAAATACTCAAGTAATCTTGAATATGTATCTATTTATAAGTCAATTTATTTATTAATTATTGTAGGTTTCGCGGGAATTGTTTATTTGTTATCTTGTTATTTATTAGGTTTATTAAAAATAAAAAGTTATAAAACAAATTAATTAAGATGAGTAAAAAAAAATTAGCTTTTTCGGGGGTTCAGCCTACTGGAAACTTACACTTAGGAAATTATTTAGGGGCACTAAAAAATTTTGTTTCGCTTCAAAAAGATATGGATTGTATTTATTGTGTTGTTGATTTACATGCTATAACAGTATTTCAAAACCCTGAAGATTTGACTAAAAACGTTTTTGAAACCGTGGCTAGTTTTTTAGCAACAGGACTAGATCCAGAAAAAAGTATAATTTTTAATCAATCATCCGTATCAGGCCATGCAGAGTTAGCTTGGATCCTAAATTGCGTCTCTCGAATAGGATGGCTTAACAGAATGACTCAATTTAAGGATAAAGCCGGATCTGACAAAGAAAAGGCTAGCGTAGGTTTGTATATTTATCCTAATTTAATGGCAGCAGATATTTTACTTTATAAAGCTACACACGTGCCAGTTGGAGCAGATCAAAAACAACATTTGGAACTATCGCGAGATATTGCGCAAAAATTTAATAATGATTTTAATTGTAAAGATTTTTTTCCTTTACCTGAACCATTAATTCCTAAAAAAGTTTCCAGAATTATGAGTTTAAGAGATGGTACCAAGAAAATGAGCAAATCAGAAGACTCTGATTATTCTAGAATAAATTTAAAAGATAGTGCGGATGAAATAATAAAAAAAATAAAAAAAGCAAAGTCAGACTCAGAAGTTATTCCTGATAACTTAAAAGATCTAGAAAATAAACCTGAGGCGTTAAATTTAATTAGTATTTACTCTGATATTTCAAAAATTAGTTTAGAAAAAATTTTAAATGAAATGTCTGGAAAAGAATACTCATTTTTAAAAACAAAATTATCAGAAATTTTAATAAGTGAAATAACTCCAGTAGGCGGTAAAATCAAAAAACTTATGGAAGATAAGTCGCACTTGATGCAAATTCTGAAAAAAGGCAAGGAAAAAGCCAATATAATCGCTGAGGAAAACTTAAAAAATATACGTGAAAAAGTGGGTTTGATATAATATAAATTTTCAAATGATACAAACTGAAGCTACTCCAAATCCTAATTCTCTAAAATTTTTATCTGAAAAAACTATTTCAGCCATATGAACAGAAGAGTTCAAAAAGAACAATTTAAAAAATCTGAATAACTCATTTATCCAAGAATTATTAGAATTCAAAGGTGTAGAGTTAGTTTTATTATCCAAAAATTTTTTATCCGTCAAAAAAACTGATGATGTATCCTGGAATGATTTAAAACCAATGGTTATTTCTCATTTAAATCATTATTTTGAAAATAACAGTGAGCCAATTTTAAAGGTAACTAAAAAAAAAGATGTGTTAGAAAATAATGATGAAACTGTAAAAAAAATTATAGATGTATTAGACACAAAGATTAGACCTGCAGTAGCAAGAGATGGCGGAGATATAAAGTTTAAATCTTTTGATAATGGTGTTGTAAAAGTTGAATTACAAGGAAGTTGCTCTGGTTGTCCAAGTTCTCTAATGACACTTAAACAAGGAGTTCAAAATCTTCTTAAGCATTATGTTAAAGAAGTAAACTCGGTTGAGGCTAATTAATTTATGAAAAAAAGACTAAGCTATAGAGATAAGTTACTAGAGCTAGCATACATTTATAATGTAAAAGAAATACAAGACTATACCAAAAGGAGGAAAGATTTAACAACTGGTCAAATTGAATTAATTCTAAAAAAAAACAAAATTATAATACCAAAGGACTTTAAAACTAATTTCTTCAAAGAAAATTTTGTTAAACCAGTATTTAAGTTAAAATCTAGTATTAAGGATTACAAAGAAGAAAAAATTAAAGACAAAAACAGATTTTTACGTAGAATTGAAAATTATAAGTATGATACGTCTAGAAAATTTAATCATGGAATAAGTAATTTATGGAAAGGTGCTGGAAAAGCTGGTTTTAATTTTCTAAATATTCTACCAAAATTAGGATCTACAGTTTCTAAGTTTTTCGGCGATATTTTCACGGATGTATTTAATTCAATTTACAATCAACAAATAGATCAACAAAGTGCTAAAAAAGTAATTATTGTTTTTTTTGCCGTTGCAGGATTGACAACTGTTTTATTTACAGGATTTAAAAGTTACAAAAACTTTGATTTCTCAAAAAGTAAAATTGAAGCTAAAAAACAAGATATAAAGCCTAAGCAAGAAACTAAAAAACCAGAAACAAAAGTCAAAAAAGAAGTTAAAAAACCAGATTTAAAGTCTAAGCAAGAAACTAAAAAGCCAGAGACAAAAGTCAAAAAAGAGGTCAAAAAACCCGAGCTAAAAGTAAAAAGAAATAATGTTGCCGAGGTAATCTTACCTGATTTGAATTTAAAGACAGAAACTGTTTTAAATTTATTCAAAGATGTTGATTACGATTTAGGAAAAGTAAGAAATAAAAAACTAGTAAAGCCTATTTACTTTACTCAATTCCCAAAAGATTTGGATGAGCTTGGAAATACAAGATTAAAAAAAGAGACGTTCATCAAGATTGTATTACCTTTGATTGTCGCTGAAAACGAGAAAATCTTAGCCGATAGAGAGAAACTGGCAATTATTGCTAATAAAAAATTCACAACTGATTTAGAAAAACAATGGTTAAGACAGAAGTTGTTAGAGTATAAAGTTAAAAAAGGAAACATTGATGAACTTTATTTAAGAATGGATATAATACCTACATCAATAGCCTTAGCTCAAGCTGCAAAAGAGAGTGGATGGGGAACATCCAGGTTTGCATTGGAGGGAAATGCAATTTTTGGACAATGGACGTGGAGCGGACAAGGTATTGCGCCTTTAAATAGAGAAAGTAATAAAAATCACAAAATCCTTAAATTTCCGATTTTAAGAGCTTCCGTTAAAGCTTATCAGAATAATCTTAATACCCATAAGAGTTATTTAAAATTTAGAGAAAAGAGATCTTCCTTAAGAAAAAAAAACAAAGATATTTCTGGACTAGAACTTACTGATACTCTTAAAAACTATGCACAAACAGGTTCAGAATATACTAAAATATTAAATCAGATTATTAAACAGAATAGACTTACAGACTTTGAACCAGTAAGACTCGTAAATTCAGTAAATCAAATTGAACTAAGTTCTTAATCTTTTTCGCTAACTACAAATTGAATACCTAACCATCTCCAAAATCCATTACCTTGATTTAAAGAGCAGTTAATTCTACCACGTTCTCCAAGAAATTTTTCTGCTATCTGTATTTTGAGAATATTTTGTTCGGTAAATGCTATTCTAGAATTTCTCCATTTATTACCTTCATTTGAAAAACAATTAATTTGTTTTAATCCCTTAATATTTTCATAAAATTCTATTTCTACTGTTGGGGGATTTTTTGAATTCTTAAGATACCTTTCTTCAGGTATAATTCTCTTATATTTAAAAGGAAGTGTTTTCATTAAAGTCTTAAATCTTCCTAATTCTCCATATTTTTCGTTTATAGGAAATCTTGGAAATTCAAAAAAATCTTTAGTTTCATCAATGACTCCAGAATGTTGCCCAAAAGCATATTTGAAACCTAAATCTTTAATAATTTTTTTAAATTCTAAACTGTACTCACCAAAAGGATAAGAAAAAAAATCAGAATTTTTACCTAACTTATTTTTAAAAATTTTAATTGATTTTTCAATATCACTTTTAATCAATTTTGGTTCCTCATCAACCAAATATTCATGGGAATGACTATGATTTCCGATTTCAACTAATTTTGAATTATTTAATTCTATTATTTGATCCCAATCCATATAATTATACGCCCCAACTTCTCTAGTATTAACAAATAAAATGAATGGAATTTTTCTTTCTCTTAATATGGGCCAAGCATTTTCATAAAATGATAATAAGCCATCATCTACCGTCAATAAAACTTTTCTCTCACTTTTATTTTTTGTCAAACTTTCCTCAAAATTATTAGGATGTATGAATTTAATACCTTCAAGCTCTATAATTTTGAGTTGCTCTTTAAATATGCTTAATTGGATATTAGTAGAGGGATACTTACTTTCATTAAATCTATGGTACATTATAGATATTAGACCATAGTCCTCAAAAATATTGTTATTTAAGGTATTTGCCTTAGATTTATTTGTTGTTAAAGTTGTAATGAAAATTATGATGATAAAAAACTTTTTAATTATTAACTGCATCGGCAAGGATGATAAATTAGGTTTAAGGATAAATAAAGATTTTTTTATACATCACTTTGAAAGTCAAAAAGTAGGCAACGATAGGTTAGTTTTTGAAATATTAAACTTTCTAGGTAGACATAGTGTGACCTTGGATCACGAATTTAGTATAATAATCAATCAAGGCCCAGGAAGTTTTTCAGGTATAAGAATATCTTTAGCGGTTGCTAAGGGCATTGAAATTTCAAAGAGTATTAAGCTATTTGGCTTCAAAAATAAGGATTTAAGTGATTTTGATCAGAAAAGTATTGAAAAATTGATAGAGAAAAATTTAATAGAAAAAAAATTGATTAAGCCCATCTATATAAGTTAGATTAGGTTATGAGTGTAATTGAAGAAAAATGTAAACAAAAAGGGGTAAGACTTACAGATCAAAGGAAAGTAATAGCAAAAGTGCTTTCTGAGTCAAAAGCAGTGTATGGATCTAAAGATCACCCGGACGTAGATGAATTGCACAAACGAGTAACAGATATAGATGACAAAATAAGTATTGCCACAGTGTATAGAACTGTTAAGCTTTTTGAAGAGGCGGGAATACTTGTAAAACACGATTTCAAAGCTGGTAAAGCTAGATATGAAATAAATGACGACCATAATCATTTAATTGATATCAATAGTGGAGAAATTTTAGAGTTTGTCGATAAAGATATTGAGGAATTACAAAAAAAAATTGCAAAAAAATTGGGTTATAATCTTGTAGATCATAAACTTGAATTATACGGTTCAAAAATAAAAAAATAGTTTGGAAAAAAAAATTTTCATAAAAACTTTTGGATGCCAGATGAATGAATACGATAGTAATCGTATTTATGATTTACTCAAAAAAAATAAATATAAAAGAACAGATGAACTTGAAGACGCTGACTGTTATATATTAAATACTTGTCATATTAGAGAAAAAGCCACTGAAAAAGTTTATCACGATGTCGGAAGAGTTAAAAAAATATTTAGAAATAAAAAAAAACCAATTGTAATTGTTACTGGGTGTGTTGCTCAAGCAGAAGGTGATATATTATTAAAAAGGGAAAAATATATTGATGCAGTAATAGGTCCCCAATCTTATCACAGCATAGCCGATACAATATTAAAGATTGAGAAAGAATGTAAAAAGATTAATTTAACAGATTTTCAAACCATTGATAAATTTGATAAATTAAATTTTGTTTCAAATTCAAGTAGCAATGTATCCTCATTTTTAACTATACAAGAAGGGTGTGATAAGTTTTGTAAATTTTGTGTGGTTCCTTATACCCGTGGAGCAGAGTTCTCGAGATCAGTTGATGAGATTTTTGAAGAAACTCTTCAGTTGACAAAAAATGGAGCGAGAGAAGTTACTTTGCTTGGTCAAAACGTTAATGCATACAATTTTAAAGGAAAAAAACTTTCAGATTTAATAAAAATAATTTCTGAAATTTCAGATGTTAAACGGATTAGGTATACAACTTCTCACCCATTAGATTTTTCAGAGGATTTAGTGACTATACATAGAGATTGCAAAAAATTAATGCCGTTAATTCATCTACCTGTTCAAAGTGGATCAAACAAAATTTTAAAAAATATGAATAGAAAACATACTATTGAATATTATCTTGAATTAATAAATAAGCTTAAAAAAGTCAACTCTCTAATAGAATTTTCAAGTGATTTTATAATAGGTTATCCAGGCGAAACAAAAAAAGATTTTGAAGACACAATCAAAATAATGAAAAAGGTGAAATTTATAAATAGTTACTCATTTTTATATAGTTCTAGGCCGGGAACTCCAGCCGCAAAACTTAAATCCGTAGATGAAGATATTTCAAAAGAGAGATTACTCATCTTTCAAAAAACTGCAAATGAGATCAAAATGCAATATAGAAGAAATCTGATCAATAAAAAATTTTTTATCCTTTTTGAAAATAAGGTAAAAAATAAAAATGCTTTTTTTGGTAGAGATGAATACAACAATTCTGTGATTGTTAATACTCAAGAAAATTTAACAGGTAAAATAAAAGAGGTAAAAATAACTGGTGGAAACCTGAATACTTTATTTGGTGAAATAAATTCAAAATTTAAAAAACGAGATGTAGCAGCATAATTATGTCTGAGATAAGTAAATTAGATCAAAATTTAATAATAAAAAAAATTGATAAAGAAACTGTAAATTTACAGATAACAAATAATGAAATGTTGATGTCGATAGTTGGACAATTTGATCAGAACTTAAAGGATTTAGGTAAGCTCACCAATACGAATATTTTTTTTCGAGGAAATTCAATTACATGCAAAGGAAAAAAAGAAGATATAGAAGTATTTCATAAAGCAATTAAATTTTTAATTGATAAGTATTTTTTAACAAATATTATTGAAAAAGAGGATATACTTTTGTCTGTGAAAAAAAATATAGAATTAGAAGAATCAAACGTTAAATCTTTTAAGCAATTAATTAAGACTCCAAGAAAGTCAGTAATTGCTAGATCAGAAAAGCAATCAGACTACATTAAAGCATTAAAAGAAAATGATATAGTTATGTCTTTAGGTCCAGCTGGAACAGGAAAAAGTTTTTTGGCAGTTTCTGTTGGAGTTTCAATGTTATTGGAGAAGAAAGTCGATAGAGTTATTTTATCAAGACCAGCTGTTGAAGCTGGAGAGAAATTAGGTTTTTTACCTGGAGATATGAAAGAAAAAGTAGACCCGTACTTAAGACCATTATACGACGCGTTATATGAATTGTTTGGGGCAGACAAAATTGATAAAAAAATTGACTCTGGGGAAATAGAGATAGCTCCTCTTGCTTTTATGAGAGGTAGAACTCTAAAAAATTGTTTTGCAATATTAGATGAGGCACAAAATGCTACTGAAACACAAATAAAAATGTTTTTGACCAGAATAGGGGAAAACTCAAAATTAGTGGTAAATGGTGATCCATCTCAAGTGGACTTAATTAACAAGTCTCAATCAGGTCTAGTTAAATCGAGAAATATTCTAAAAAATATTAATGAAATTAAAGTTATAGAATTTGATCACAATGATGTAGTTAGGCATCCATTAGTTTCTAAAATTATTAGGGCTTATCAAATGAAAAGCACTGATGATCAAGGTTAATATTTTTTCTAATAACAAATTATGGGACAGATACATAAGTAACCCCAGCTATTTTATTAAAAAAAAAATAAAAATACTAAATAAAAAATTCAAGAAGTTTGAAGGTAAAATAATTTATTGCACAATTCTATTATCTGGCGATAACGAAATTAGAAAATTGAACAAAGAATTTAGAAAAAAAAATAAAACTACTGATATCCTATCTTTCCCGTTTTATAAAAAAAGAGAATTAGCTATAAGATTAAAAAAAGATAAAGAAATATATTTGGGAGATATAATTATAAATTTTAAAAAAATAAAACATAAAAATACCAAACATATTTTCATATCAGAATTTAATAGATTATGGGTACACGGTTTGGTTCATTTATTTGGATATGATCATAAAAAGGAGAAAGATTATATTAATATGAATAGGATTGAGAAAAAATTTATTTCTTATTTAAATTAAATGATAGATAGATTTTTCAATAATCGTTTTTTTACATTATATATTTTTCCGTTTTTAATTGGATCATTAAGTGTTTTATCTTTCCAACCTTTTAATTTTACCATTGTTAACTTTTTCATATTACCAATGTTTTTTTATTTAGTTGTTTTGATAAAAAAAAGATCGAAAAGCGTGTATAGAAAAAAGCCATATAAAAAAAATCTTTTTATTTTTGGAACTTCCTTTGGATTTGGTTTTTACTTGTGCGGCTTGTATTGGATTACAAATTCATTGACTTTTGATGAAAGCTTTAGAATCTTAATACCCTTTGGTTTGATTTTAATACCATTATTCTTAAGCTTATTTTTTTCTTTATCAGTTTTAATTGCTGGACCTTTTTTAAATTTTAATGTTATTTCTATAATTCTTTTCTCGGGTATTCTTGCACTATTTGATTATTTTAGAGCCAAAATACTCACTGGCTTTCCTTGGAATCTTTGGGTTTATAGTCTTTCTTCTATGACAGAAATTATTCAAATTTTAAACGTTATAGGTCTATTTGCATTTAATTTAATTTCAATTACTGTTTTTATGTTACCAGCAAGTTTTTTATTTAAAACAAGTTTTATAAAAAAATGCATTAATTTTATTTACATATTAATAATATCTTTTCTTTTATATATTTTTGGTAATTACACCATAAATCAAAATCAACAAAAAATTCTCAAAGAAAATGATAAATTTAATATCAAGGTTATTTCACCCAATTTTAAACTAAAATACAATATGGGTTTAAATGAAATTGAAGAAAGATTAGAAAAGTTAATTAAATATAGCAATCCAAATAAGGATTTAAAAACCCTTTTTATCTGGCCAGAAGGAGTTTTTGCAGGTTATAACTATAGTGATTTTTTTAATTTCAAAAGTCTCATTAATAAAAATTTCAGTGAAAAACACTATATTTTATTGGGTATCAATCGTTTAAGTGAACAAAACAATGGTACGTACAATGGTTTAATTATTATCAACAATCAGATGAAAGTTATTCAAGAATATAAAAAACAAAAACTTGTACCATTTGGAGAGTTTTTACCATTTGAAAAAATGTTTAGTAAGATAGGTTTTAAAAAAATTACAGAAGGTTATGGGTCTTTTTTAAAAGGGGGTGAGCAAGAGAATTTGAAAATTGATAAATTAAATATACTGCCTTTAATTTGTTACGAAATAATATTTACAAAACTGATTCAGAAGTCTAATGAAAATACAAATCTAATAATCAATATTTCAGAAGACGGATGGTTTGGAAATTCAATAGGACCACATCAACATTTTGCAAAAGGAATCTACAGAGCGATTGAACAAAATTCATTTTTAATTAGATCTGCTAATAAGGGTATAAGCGCTATAGTAAATAATAAGGGAGCAATTTTAAAGCAACTGAATTCCAATGAAACAGGTAATATTGAGCTCGAAGTACCGCTAATTAAAAGTGAAAATAAAAATAAAAATGATTTGATATTCTTTGCTCTTTTAATTACATATATTTTTACTTTCATATATTATAATAAAAAATTATGACGTCTAAAAATTATTTATTCACTAGCGAGTCAGTATCGGAAGGCCACCCAGATAAAGTTTGTGATAGAATATCAGATATGGTTGTTGACTCTTATTTAAAAAAAGATCCAGTTTCCAGAGTAGCTTGCGAGACTTTAACAACTACAAATAAAGTAGTTTTAGCTGGCGAAACAAGAGGTCCTAAAATCAGTAAAGACGAACTTATATCAAAGGTGAGAGAGTGCATAAAAGATATAGGTTACGATCAAGAAGGTTTTAGTTGGAAGACTGCAAAAATAGATACTTTTTTACATGAGCAATCTAAAGATATTGCTATGGGTGTAGACTCTAGAGATAACAAAGATGAAGGTGCAGGCGATCAAGGAATAATGTTTGGTTATGCTTGTAATGAAACCGAGGAATTAATGCCAGCTCCAATTTATTATTCTCACAAAATCTTAAGATTGATGGCAGAGGATAGAAAAAGTGGAAATTTAAAAGGAATTGAACCTGACTCAAAAAGTCAAGTTACAATGCTTTACGAAAATTTTAAACCAGTAAAAGTTACCTCAATTGTAATTTCTACTCAACATTCTAAAGATTTAAATCAAGATAATGTAAAAGATCTCATTATGCCTTACATAAAAAAATCTATTCCTGGTAATTTTTTAACTGATCTTGACTCTAAAGAAATTTATATAAATCCGACTGGACAATTTATTATAGGTGGCCCAGACGGTGATACAGGTTTGACTGGTAGAAAAATTATTGTTGACACCTATGGTGGAGCTGCACCACATGGAGGAGGAGCTTTCTCTGGTAAAGATCCAACTAAAGTAGATCGATCTGCTGCATATGTTTCAAGATATTTAGCAAAAAATATCGTTGCCTCAGGAGTTTCGAATAAATGTTTGATTCAATTAGCTTATGCAATCGGCGTTTCAAAACCACTTTCAATATTTATAAAATTAGCTGAGGGCGATGGGAGCAAAGAGGAAAAAATTAAAAAAATAGTTCAAGATAACTTTAACTTATCACCCAGAGGTATAAGAGAAATGTTAAAGTTAAACAATCCAATATACGAGGTTACATCAGCTTACGGTCACTTTGGAAGAAAACCCACAAATAATGGAGAATTTACCTGGGAAAAAACTGATAAAGCAGATTTATTTAAATTGTAATCTTGAAAAAACTCCAATTTTCTTCTAAAAACTATAGAAATTATTGAATTTACGAAATGGGCACTAGCCCATTTTTTTTTAGGAGCGAATAAATGTTAAACAGAGGATTAGACAAATTAGAACTTTTAAGGATAGTC
>MDTA01167033.1_pt1 | contig 20250 bp, 36 predicted proteins | sample 811151 | NCBI WGS metagenome assembly MDTA01 (sample SAMN05326648, study PRJNA326480) | marine metagenome | isolation source: seawater | place: Indian Ocean: South | collected 2010 | reverse complement strand
TTTAAAGTAAGTTGACCAGTTGCACCACTTGTAAACACACCTTTAGTAGCACCTATGGTTGTTGCATTAGTTATTTGGTTTGAATTAGCATCTAATGTGCCGCCTAGTTGCGGAGTTGTATCATCAATAAGATCATTCATTGATCCACCACCACCACCACTTACTGTTGCCCAAGATACAGTTCCAGAACCATTAGTTTGCAAAACTTGATTTGTTGCACCATCTGATGTTGGCAAAGTAAAAGCACCAGCCACAGTAACAGCACCAGTCGATTCAATTTTAAGTAATTCAGAATTAGAATTATTTGAAAAAACTATCGGGGCAGTGCCTTGCTCAATATGAAAGTTTGTTTGACTACCATCATGGTAAATATCAAAATCATTGCCACTTCCCCATCTAATTCTAGTATTATCCCATGCTTTTAAAGTGTTAGCAGCTGAATACCAAACAAGGTCATAATTATTACCCCGTAATTGAAAATCTATGCCATAGTTATTTTGACCATCAAATGTAAACATACTGTCTACATGAACAGTAGCACTATTATTAAAAGTTACTGCACCAGTAAAAGTTCCACCGCTTGTTGGCATCCCACTTGAGCCACCACTAACAGTTTGCCAAGTAGGAGCAGAACTAGAACCATTACTTGTAAGCACTTGACCACTTGTACCATAATTTGCTCCAGATAAACCAATCGCACCATCTTCGCTAATTCTTAATCTTTCAGTAGTATTAGTGCCAAAAACAATTGGAGTACCAGTAGCACCTATTGTGTAAATTTCTAAAGCAACATTAGTTCCATTTGACGAAATAATTTGGTTTGAATAAGTTTGTCCACTTATACCAGCATTATTACCTTTTGTCCTAAAATGTAATGTTCTTGAATTTATTTGAGAGTTAGTAGTTGTTGTATTTGCATCTGTAGATGTTGTTGAATTTGCAGTTATTGAACCAGTAAATGTTCCACCTGTTTTTGGCATATATGTAGAGGTTGCATTTGATTGAGTTAAATAGGTGCTAGATGCATTAGATTGAGTTAAATAGGTGCTTGATGCATTAGACTGCGTTAGATAGGTACTAGACGCAGAAGATGTAGTTAGATAACTTGCTAAAGCACTTTCATTTGCTAGAGGTATCCAATTTCCACCGTGGGCAAAGTAACCTTTTCCTGTTGCATGGACATGGGCAAACATTCCGTGCTGATTGGTCGCTGATGGTAGGTCACCTGTAGTTGCATACATATTTGCAAATAAAACTTTTCCAGTGGTAGAAATGTCATTTGATCCCATATCCAGATCACCAGTCATTGTCCCGCCACTCAACGGTAATTTAGTAGCAATACTATTAGTCACAGTGGTAGAAAAATTAGCATCATCTCCTAAAGCAGATGCTAATTCATTTAAAGTATTTAAAGTTCCTGGGGCTGAATCTACTAGGTTACTTACTGCTGTTGTAACAAATTCTGTTGTTGCTAATCTTGTAGTTGAATTGCCAGCTGTTTGAGTTGGTGCAGTAGGGTTCCCAGTTAAAGATGGTGATGAAAGAGGTGCATAGGTGCTTGCAATAGTTGATGTTGTTGAATAAGAACTTAAATCTACTGTTGGAGTTTGCCATGTTGGAGCAGATGTTGAACCATTACTTGTTATACATTGTCCAGCAGTTCCATAATTTTGACCACCTAAACCCCATGCTCCATTTCCAGAGCCACCACCATTTATTCTAAATTTTTCTAACCCATCTACTGCCATAACAATTCGGCTATTATTAGCTTGGTTCATACCGTCTGCTAATAACCACATTGTTCCAGATGCATCACCTTGTAATTGTACTACTGTACTACTAGGTGCTGTTGTATTTCTAAGAGTTATATTAGGGTCAGTAGATTTATTAACATTTATTCCAGTTACCTCAATATTATCTACAAAAGTGGTTTTACCATTTTGATCAGCAACAGCAGACCTTGAAGCAGGTAAAGTTATAAAAACATCTTTTGTACCAGCTCCAAAATTTACAGCATTATTTGAATTTGAACTTTCATAAATAGTAGTTCTTGCAAGTGTACTTGTCGTATTATTCCATGTACCTAAACCAGTTTCAAAATTACCACTAGCATCAGTGATTGCATAAGTAGTTGTATCCCCATCTGATATAGCACTTGAAAAAGTTTGAAACCCTTGACTAGTTCCAGACAAAACCATGTTTGTTGTACCAGTCGTTGTACTTGTTTGTTTAACTCTATCCTTTACTACAAATGCCACAGTTCACCTCTTAGGTTAATGTTATAGTTAGATCACCAGATGCTATTTGCAAAATATCAGAGGTCTGTATATCTTTTGTGTTAGTCAAGTTTGCATATGCAATTAAATTACCGCCACTACTTGCGTCAAAAATTCCTGCTACTGCTACTGTTCCCCAGTTACCTGTGGCAGTAGGAAAAGTTATAACTGCATTGTTTGAACCAACATTATTTGTAACTGTAAATGCTATAACTTTTCTAGTGTATCCATTACCAGATATTTCTGTTCCAGATGCACTATCACTCGGCCCGTTTCCTGACGTAAACAAACCAACATACCAAGCACTAGGTCTAGTAACACTTGATGATGTTAGTAGCCAGTTTAATACCCGATTTTCAAACGTATCTGTTAATGCGTCGCTCATAATTAATAACTCCTTATCCTTAGTTTAAGATTGCTTGCACTATGCCTTGTATTATCACTTTCACCCATAACTGCGTTTATTGCACCTTGATAAGAAGCACCCCAAACAGCCATACGTTCATCATTTTGAAGATATGGGGATGCTTGCAATAAAGCACCATATAAGTATAAATCTGGTTGCATTGCTAATAACCAATTACTTGTATTGCTGTCAGATAAAGATGGTATCTGTGCATAGTACAAAATTTCACCTTGATAACTTGCATCTGGGCTTGGCCAGACTTCAATTAAATTAGACACATGGGCAAAATATTGAGGTTTACCCTGTGCATCATTTCCATCCATTCTTAATTTGGCAATCTCTTCTGCTGATGTTTGTTTTAATAATGTTTTGCCTGTATCATTTAAATGAAAGCGAACAGTTTGTAACCAGTCAGGTGGAGTTGCACTATATTGAGTATCAATATTAGCAGTTGCTTTTTCTTGCATTTTGTAATGTCTTAATTCTCTATTTAATTGAGTTTCTGCTAATTTAATAAAATCAGGTATCACATTAGTTAGATCATTTCTATTTAACCAATCAGCTATACTTAATTTTAGATTTGCAAAACTATCTAAAGCCATTAAAAACCTCTAACTAATAATTTTTTATAATCTGGATCTTGTAATTTTTTTCTACAATATTCCATAAATTCTTTACTGCCTAAACCTAACCCACTTTCTCTTGACCATTGTTCTGCTAGAACTAATGGTATTTCTCCTACATAACGCATCCGACTATCTCCAAAATGATTAGGTAGGTCACTTGTGTTTAAGTTATGAATATGCTGAAGAATAGGCTGTACATCTTGTTCCCGTTTGACATACAGCTTATCTTCATCCTCAATTATATTTGTTTTAACAACCATTATTTTTTAATTTCCCAAGCTTCGTTCACATCGGGAGTATTTGGGTCATCTTTTTTAAAATACCCTTTTTTAGTTCTTGCCCTAACTTTCTTTCCATCAATTTCACCCCAATTATTTTTAACTATTTCATCAGCTTCCGATTGCGTGACTTCTATAGTTTCACCCTGCATTGTGGCACGACCATTAAAAAATGGTCGCACCTCAGTGGTTATTTTAACCGATACAGTCATTAACTTGTAGCTAAATCGGCGATTATACCATTAGCAGTTTCATAAGCATAAAAACCCATCTCCATTGAGATTAATCTTCTTTCACTATGACCTGTTCTAGCCAATGGTTTTTGTGTTAAAGGTTGCAAGGTTGCAATATGTAAATGCTCAGGGTCTAGCACGAAACAATCTCTGCCTCTACTAAATCTTGATGGCATCACTGTCAAAGTTCCGAAATCGGACTCGTAGACACTGAAACCTGCTACTATTGCTCTTCTACCAGCTGGAGAATTACTATAGTCATATTGCTTAGATGCATTACCACTAAACGCAGATATTGCTTGCTTAACATGAGAGCCACAAACAATATTTGATGGTTCAGCTCCATTTTCCCAGCATGATGCAACTACATCCGCTAACATTGCTTCAGTTATTGCTCGTACATTACCAGCACTTGCATCTGTTGCCGCAGCATTAGGAGTTCCACCACTTAATGTTGGGTTTGCACCACCAGTTCCGCGTGAAACATTTGATGTTAACCAGGCTGGCAAACCAGGGGTTACTCTAGCTGTGGCACCGTTCGCTGCACCAGCATTGGCTGCTTTATTAGCAGTTATTGATGCTTCTGCGTCCCGTTTAATTTCTTTTGTCTTAAAAGCAATTTGCTGGGCTAAAGTCTGCGCGTTCGCTACACCGTTTACTGCTTCATCAGTCGTGGAAACTTCAACAACTTTATCACTGATTTCTGTGTACGTTCCTTTTCTGACTGGCAAAGTTCCTGCGTCGTTAGCTGGGCTGGCTTCACCCTCTGCCACTTGATTAGCGGAACTAGCTGCAGCTAATGAAATTTCAGCAAATTCCACATAAGTATTTCCAGCTTTTCTTTGTTTACACATTGAAAAGACAGGGGTTTCGGTTGGGGAGATAGACTTCAGCAAATCGCTGATATCTTCTCTTATGGTCGTTACGTCGTAGGTTTCGACCGTTCCTGTATTTTGAGCCATCTGTATATCCTCCTTAAATTAACATTAACTCGTTGCTAATAACCAGTTCGCGGCATCATCCACAGAACCAGTTTCTTGTAATTTAGCAGTAGCATCTTTTATTGCTTTAGATTTTTGAGAGGTATCAACTTTTTTAGCACCAGGTTTAATGTTCAGAGGTCTAGCATTTGTAACCTTACTATCAATATTTCCTTTTTTAGTAAGTTCTTGATATTTGCGAGCATCATTTAAAACTCTTATTGCTCTACTATCAATTATATTTGCTATTTCTTCCTCACTAAACCCATAACTAGCACCAGCATCAACTAATTTGCCACGCATCGGAATTGCTGTTTCTTGATTTGCAAATTCTGGAATAGCTTTTTTTAATGAATCAGCTTCTTGATCTAAATAAGTTTTTAAAGCTTTTTCATTTTGTGCTTGCTGTTCCTTTTTAATTTTTTGTCTTTGCATTTCTAACGATCTTTTTTGCTCTACAGCATCAATCCATTTTGCATGATCAATACTATATTGAATAGGATCTGTATCAGCCATTGCAATGTCAGGTTTTTTAATTTCAACTTGATTAAGTTGGTTCTGATATTGTTCTAAAGCAGTTGCAAGTTGCTCCCGCTCTTTTTGTAGTTCTGCATAAGTTTGCTCAGCTTGTTTTTTAATTTGAGCAGTCTTTTGCATTTCTTTCTGGATATATTTTTGACCCGAGGCAGATTGTCGGAGTTGGTCGAGTGTCCATTGTTCTTCTACCCCATCTACTTTAACAGCATATGTTGTAGGTGTATTTTCAATATTCTCTTGTACTTCTAATTGCTCTTCGGTTTCAATATTATCTTCAGTATTTTCAATGCTAGTATTTTCACTAGCATCAATAGGTGCATCATCAACAGATTGCTCTGAATCGGCTGTTTGATTAGGTGTATTTGGATCAGCTAGTAAGGATGCTGTAGCTTCCTCTATTGATCCTTGCTCAGGGTTTGTCGTTTCATTCACGGTGCAATTCCTTTTTGTTTAGATTTCTTTCTATTTAGCATTTCATAATCTGCAATAGCAGTTGTTAATTCATGTTCAATAGAACTTATAGCCAAAATAACTGAATGTGCCTTTTCACGGGTTTCAATATCTTTTTGGCTGGACGCAAGAAAAGTAGAAATTTGTTGATCTCTAACTCTTCCAATTGCTTCTTTAAAAGCTTTACTTTCAAGCAACTGTTTTGCCTGATCTGCTTTAATTCTCATGTCATTTGTCATTGCATCTGCCCCCTATTATTTCTAGGTGCATTTTGCATTTCTTTAATTCTATTTTGATCAACTTGTACACCATATTTTGCTAAAGTTTCTGCAGCCTTTAACACTAATTCTTGATCAAGTTCATCCCTCTTCCTATCATCTTCCATTTCAAGTTTCTTATTTTCTAATTGTAATTTTGCCATATCTGTTTGCATCTTAGATTGTGATTTAATCTGCTCTGCATTCATCATTGCCTGTGCTGGATCCATTGGTTTAGGTTGACCTTGTGCTTGCTGTTGTGCTTGCATCATCATTTGTTGCTCAACTTGTGGGTTCATAGGATTAAAATACCTTTCAGCATTTCTCATTCCAGCATTTGCTAAAACATCTGCCAGTGTATTCCTAATTTGAGTCAGGGTTACTAAGCCGTTCGTCGGTCCGTATTGTTGATAAATTTGTTGTTGTATTCCTAAAACTTGTTGCAAAGTTGCTTGTTTTTCTTCAGCTTTTCCTGTGCCTAACCCCACACTTATTTCTAAATCCATTTCAGTATTCCATGATCTAGGGTCAACAGGCACAAATTGACCATTTAAACGCATCATTTCTTCTTTTTTGCTATTTTTTACAACTAAATGTAAAATTTTTCTAAAAAGTTGAGTTACCCCACCCTCTGCAAGATTTCTTGCAATTACCTCTACTTGACCTTGAGCCGTAGTAATATGATGATCAACTGCACTTTTTGTTGTACTTTGTAAAACGTCTGCATTTAATCCAACATTTGTTCCAGCTACACCACTTTTTTGATCTACTACTTTATCTAAGTATTGCAAAGCACCTAAAGTATTGCCTGCTGTAAATGGTATAGAAACTGGTGTAATGGCACCGGGTTGCCGTGTTCTTATAATTGCTCCAACTTCGTTGTTCAGCACATCATCTAAATTTACCTGACTATCTACTACAGATAATCTTGGAGTATTAACTAAAGCAACATTGTCAAGAACACCTCTTAAAATACTTGTTGATGCATCTTGATCATCCATAAGCATACCAACTATTGACCTACCCCAAACAGTATGGGGTTCTGGGTCACACTCAAAAACAGCAAAAGGTTGTTGGTCACATGGCATATAATCTAATAATTTATATTTTGATCCACCCATTATAAATTTATGTAAAACAGGAACACCTACACCATCAACATCTAAACGCATATAGCATTCTGTAACACCAACAAGTTTTGATGTTGGGTCAATTGTATTTTCACTGTCATCTTTATTTTGTGTAAAACCAGTTCTTGCCCTATATTCTTCATCATTTTGACTGTCATCATCATGTGCATTAAGGTTATAAACTTCATCAAAATCAAACCCCATTGCAACTAAATCACCTACTGTTTTATTAACTCTATGACCAACAACATAAGCAGTTTCTATATCTTTTGCATTTCTATCAACAAAAAACTCTTCAGGTGGAACACTATCAATTACACAATCACCATAATCTGTTGTTCTACTTATTTTGACATTGTGAATAGATTTTTCAATTTCGTTCCCACTTGCTTGATCAGCGACCATAGTTTGCACCGTGCTATGTTCAACCAATTCAACATTTTCATCGGCAACCAAAAAATTAAATTCATCATCATTAAGATTTGTATATGTATAAACTTGAGTATCTTGCTTATCATCATAATATACCTTTAATATCCCTAGACGTTTAACAAGAGCATCTTGAAAAGCATCATTGAGCAGTTTAAAATAATTCATTCTATGGAGTTTAAAATTAATAAATTGTGTCATTTGTTGAGCAACAGCAACATCTTCTGGCCCTTTTGGGATAAACTCAACAGGACTACCTGCACCTAAAAAGACCCTCATTAAACTAGGTTTTATTGCTCTAACTGCATCTCTACATTTTGTTGCAACAACTCTTGACCTGCCTTCTTCATAACCAAGCCGTGTTTTTCCATCAAAATATTGTTGGGATAATGTTCTTTCTGGAACTATCTCTGAATCTATAAAATCAACAGCATCTTCAATGGCAGTTGCAACTATACTTTCAATTTGAGAGGGTTCAAGTGGTGCTAATTTTGTCAATTTAAATTTCCATTTTTAAAATGTTTCTATTATATCACTACTAACATTCTATCACTATTCTTTTATCTACACGGACTACCTTTTTACGGTCATACCTTTTTTTATTTGGAATAACCTGTTTTGCTTTTCTATTTTGCAACATTGCTCTAGCCACAGGGTTAATTCTTCTAATTTCAAGTTTTTTCACCATTTGGAATTATCTGACAAAAGGGTTTTGCTTGATAAACTTGTGGAAAAGTTAAAGCTTTTTCTGCCTTTTGAATAGATACCTCAAAACATTTTTCTTTATTTGGATACAATTCTTCTCCAGTTATCAAAACACAACTTTTAGCCATAGGTGATGAACAAAGAAGAATTATAACCATCCACATTTTATTTACCCAGTTCCCAGTGCGGACTATCTATAAAAGGAGTTTTGCCCTGTTTCCTGCGTAAATCTGTGTATTCCATACATAATTCCTCACAAGATTTTTTATGATGATCCAAATGTAAAAGATTATAAATGTGCCAACAAGCACCCCATCTTAATTTTACTCCTTTTTCTCTACTAGCTTTTAAAATTGCATCACCAGCTGTAAAATAACAAGGTAGTTCCCATGATAATCTACCATCTACATAGCAAAAAATATCAATAGCATGGCTAAACCCATCAACCTCTTGAGGTAAATGTTTACTATTCATGGTTTTAGATGCTTTTGCTGCGACCAATTTAGCCTGCTCACTTTTTGTACGAACACCACAAGAAATTCCAAAATCAATAGTAGAAATTTCAATAGCATTTTTAAAAACGTCAACTAAATCGGGATGTACCCCTTCTAGCTTTGATAATGACTTTGTTCCGAACTTGTAACCCATATTTTTGTTTTCCTTTCAATCTTGTTACTGGCATCCTGCGTTTTCCTAAATATTCATTTGAATACCTAAAAATTTCACCACTTTTTGCAACTCCAATATCTTGCTGTAAGTTTTGACGGTGGGTTTGTGTCGCATCTGTGCCTTGCTCTAAAGCTTTTTTTTCTTGCTGGCTCATTTTTTCTTATTTTCATATTAGGGTCACCAAATCTAACTAATTTAACTTGATCACCTTGTTTTGCTAAGACTGCAAATTTTTTACTTTTACTTGGAGTTCTTTTTGGTTTGTTATAACCAGAAAATCTTTCACCCCTATATTCAATACTCATTATTTTCTTTTCTTTGCTTTAGGTTTTTTGGCTGTTTTGGCGGCTAGAGCAAATTGCATAGCAGTTGGTGAACCTTTTGTTCCTGGTTTTCTCATTTTTTCACCACTACCTGCTTTAATTCTTCTGCGTTTTGCATGAATGTTTGCATATAAACCTCTTTTACCTGCCATTTTTAAATTCCTTTCATTTTTTAGTGTCAATTTTCTTTGTTTTATCAAATGATCTCATTCCAGCTATGCCTAACATACCAAATAACAATGGCATCATTACTGACATATCTGCTTGAGGTATTATAATCCCAAAACCTGCACATATTGGAGAAACTAAGTAATTTACAGCTAAACTTACCCCACAAATCCACCCTATCAACGGTCTCCAGCTAGATTGAAACCAGTTACCTTTTGCATCTTCTTGTAAAACCTTAATTTGAGCCATTGCCTGCTCATGTGCTTGTTTTTCCGCTAATGTTGATAGTTCCTGTGCTAATTTTCTTTGTAAATCTATGTCAGGAACGGCTTTTTCAATAATTTTAGACACAGGTTGTAATAAAGATGTTATTAGGCTCATTGATAAATTCCCTCTATAGTGTCTGCCCATGAATTTAGTTCAATATTTTCTTTTAAAAACTTTGAACGGGCAATTCTTTTGGTTTTTTGTCCAGAAAAACTTGAAATTGGCATAAATATCACTTTTTCTAACTCTAAAGCAACAAATCCTATTGCATCACAATGATCTGTTGTTAATGGTTGCTTTTTTAATCCATATGCAGTAAAAAATTGATACCCTTTTTGTCTGCCTGTACCATCTTTTGTTTTATAATGCGAACTTTTCACTTGTAACCTTATTAACCCTTGTCTACCTCTATTTACAATAATATCTACACAATCCAAATTCACTATTTCACAAGTTTCACCAAGTTTCATAAGAGATTTTGCACATATATATTCACCTAATTTTCCTGTTTCGTAATTACTATTTCCCAAATCATCTTCTCATTGACTGCTCTATTCTATCTAACTTTGCATTTATATCTCTTACATGATCTTTTATTTCTTTTATTTCTCTATCATGCGTTAAGTTAGTTTGTTCAAAAAGTTTTTCTAATACAGTAATTCTAGTGTAATGAATTTGTTGTTTTTGGTGCATCCACCAAACAAAACCGCCTACGGGCAAAACAACATATGTCATCACTTGCTCAATCATTTTTTTCCCTTGCCACTTAAATAATTGACCTTATTTTTTTGAAATAATCTATCTAATAATTTAATAAACCAATTCATTTTTTACTCTCCGATTGACCTAGCCAAATTGCAAAACACCCACTAAAGCATCCAAAAATTATTGACGCAAAAGATGTTTGATTAATTGTCGGGTCTGGCAAACTGATCATCCAATTTGTAACGTAAAAAGCCATAATAGTTATGGCCAGCATCATTAATCTCGGTATTATTCTCCAATTATCAAAAAATACACTCATGCTTGTTGTTCCTTTAAAAATTTAGCAAATATAAAAATTCCAATGGTTCCAGCTACAAGAAAAAGAAATAAAATAATAATCCCAAATATTTGCCAGCATAAATCTCTAAATTCAGCTTTTCTTTTTAGTTCTTCTCTATGATTTGCTCTTTCTGCAGCAATCATTTTTTGTAAATTTTGCCACTGGCTCATTTTCCCGTGTAGCATGAAAGTTTCTCTAAGTTTATCTCTAGCTTGTTTCAATTCTTCTTGCTTAAAAAATTTATCAATGGCACTAGCTTCAGTTCTAGTAAATCTATTTAAAAAACTATTTTTTTTCCTATTAGCACCAAAATTCAATTCTGCTTCTGCTTTAGCATATTTAGTTAATGGACCAGATAAGCCAGCAACATCTTTACCTGCTTTAATAGCACTACTTATTGCTCCACTGGCTGCAGTAATTGCGGATATGGCACTAATAGGGTCAATCATTTATTTTTTAGAACCTTTTGGTTTTGGGGGTCTACCTTTTTTAGTTCCATAAGTTCCTTTTCCTGACGGCATTTACAATACTCCTTTTAAGTTTCTTTTTAAGGGTTTATTCCATCTATTCATATGACCACCCCTTAACGCAATCATATTATCATGTGCCATAACCAAACATAAAGCATCTGCCCTATCTGGAGATGACAAACCTCTTTTTCTCATTTCATCTTTAGATTCAGCTTTTGCTTTACCATTAGAAGAAAAACTGTATTTAACAGAAACCATTTCACTAACAAGTTTTTGATCATTAGGCAGTTTGCAATCCCTATTCTCTAAAAATGCCTTGAGTTTAAACCATAATTCACTCCTTAAATTTGTGTAATTATTTTTCATAGACGGGCTTTCACTCACATTGATGCCAATTGCAGGCAAACCAAGTTCAGCTAATCTATCAACACAGCCAGCTCCTAAACCAATACTATCTACAAAAATTTGAGCAGGTTGTTCTGTGGGATGCAATGCATCATATTCAGCTTTTACTCTGCCACAGAGTTGCATTAAATCCAAACCTTTCCATGTCATTACATCTTGGATAATATTGCCTTTACGTTTACATAAAGCACTACTGTCATTTCCAAATCTACTTACATCTAACCCCCATGTTATTTCAGCACTTGGATTTTCTTCTATTTCTCTTCTTATTGCTGATTCACATAAATGATATGGAATAATAGTATCATCATCTGTTTTAGGAAAATCACCCATAACGCGGACTAAAAATGCGTTACTCTCTTCTCCATATCTTTCTTTCATTTCCTCAACAAAATCTTGAGTAACTAACGGACTATCTAAACAACTCCATCTTCTTTTCCACCAAGTAGACTTAGGTGACATTTGAGTATCAAAAAAAGTTCCACTAGTTCTAGTCGGGTTAGATAGTAAAAGAGTGACACAATTTTTTCCAGACATTGATCCACTAGCTGCTTCAAAAGTTTTTTCATGCACAGCACTAGCTTCGTCTGCTACAAGTAACACACTTGCTCTTGGGCCAGATGCATGAACACCAGCTAATGCTTCGGGTTGCTCTGCTCTTGATGTTTTAGCACTTATAAAAGCTTCGGATGGACTAGCAATTAATTCAATCCTATCACTTTTAACATTTAACAAATTTTTTAAAGCAGGTGGCAGTTTTGTAATATGAGATTTTAATTCAGAAAATAATGCGTCGAACAACTGTTGAGAACTAGGCGCAGTTACAACTATCCGAATAGGGTATCTTGTAAATAACATCCAAATCATTAACCAAGATGCACAAGTTGATTTTCCAGTTCCATGACCAGATCGGACACTTAATCTTCTTTCACCCTCATTAACAGCATCTAATAATTCTTTTTGATAATCAAATGGCTCAATCCCAATAACCTCTTTAACAAACCCAACAGGATTATTACCATACTTTTCTATAAATTCTTGAAACGGATTAGTGGACATATTCATTTCCATAAACTTGAGGATATAATTTTTTAAAATTTTCATCTGCAGCGTGTTCTAAAATAGAACAAGTGTCAATCGGATCTGCACATGAGGACACAAGATGAATATTCATGCCTTTTACCCCAAGCATAATCACTTCATCAAAGTGATCACCCCTGATTCTTTCAAGTTCTTCTTTAGTCAGATATTTCGGTTGATTTGGCATTGTCTAACGGTTTAGCATTTCTAAGAGCATCAATGTGTAAATCACCAACGGAAATATTTATGGTGCTTTGCTTTTGACCATAAACTTCGGGGTTATCACAACTTGCTAACCATTTTCTCAAATTAGCTTGCTCTCTTGCTTTTGTAATTGCATTCGGACTTTCTTCTACTGAATCTATAATTTCAAGAGCCTGTTCTGCAAGAGCATCACCCCTTTCTTTGCGAGCATCTTGCAATAACTTTTTTTGCTCTGGGTCTTTATACAAAGTATTAACTAATAATTTTCTACTTACTCCAAAACTCTTTGCTATACCAGTTAAGCTGTCACCACTACAAACCCGCTCCAAAATATTTTGGAAACCACCAGATTTTTCTATGTCGGCTAACATTTGCCTTTTTATCGGTTGACCTGCCATAATTAATAATATATTTGAAAAAATTTTTTTTTCATGCTAATTATCTACACAACCCTCTATAGTGTGCTTGTATTTCTCCACCTACACTAACACTACAAAGAAAGCTATAGGGGGGGTCAAATTCTAAAAACCGAGCAGAATTTGCCGTTATACCCCCATGCAGATTGCTAAGTTATTGATTTTATTGGATTATGTCTGTCGCATAATACGTATTATGTAACTTTTTATTCGAACTGCCTCGCATATGCGTTCTTTTCCCGTGTGTCCCGTTGCCTAGTTGACAGGTCTAATCTCCATAAACGATAAGTTCCATCTTGTAGTTTTCTTATGCATGATGTTCCTAACGGATACACCTCATTCATAGCAGATCTTGCCCTACCTATTTCATCACTAGAAACGTCAATGCACTCATTAGGTTTCATGTCAGCCACAATGGAATAGAACTTACCTCTTTCATCACCAGTTAAATATGGTTTATGTGTTTTGTTTGTAGTCATAATCACCCTCAAATTTGCTCACATTTTTAACTAATTCTAATTGTCTATCATCTTTCTGGATAGTCACTAAAGCAATACCACAATAGTTAATAATATCTTTTAAACTATCCTCATGTTTAGGTGATTTCATTAACCTAGCTAACTTTTGTCCTATGACACAATAAATAACATCTAACATAGACAATTCATCTTTAATCTTATCTTTGAGTAATAAGTTAAAGAAATCCTTTATATCAGTATGATTTTCAATAGCATCACCATATATTTCACCTCTGTCATCAAGTAGTTTAGTTGCTTCAATTATTTCACTTTGTATTGTTTTATTAATGCTCATTTTTGCTCCTTTATTATTAATCTGTCTGGAATAAAAGGTAATGTTATAGGTCTTTCTTTTATTCCACCTCTTGCAATATATTTTTTACTACATTCAATATTGCAAAATCTTCTACGTTTATTGTGATATGGATACCTAACCCCACAATAAAAACATATCTTATAACCTTTAATTTTATGCACTCTCATATCAATTCCTAAAATGGTGGTTTATCATCAAAGAATTTATCAACTTCAGCGGTAACTCTTGAGCCTGCAAATTCTTTTTTAACTTCAAAAACTCCTTGAGGTAAACTATTTACTAAACCCTCTACACTTATCCAAGATTGACCCCTTGCTTGACCTAATGGTAATTGTTTTCTTGATCTGCATACATTTACAATCACATCTGGCAAATTGCTATGTTTTGTTTGCCATACATCATAATCAATTTTCTTGGCATTAGCATCCTCACAAATGCCATCAACTATTTTCCATGCTTTTATCATTGCTCGACCATGAACCTCAATTTGACTACTGTTATTTTGCTCAATAGCAGTAAATAGTTTTTGTTGCTGTTTAAGGAACTTTGCTTTTAAATCCTTACCCACATATTTTAAGCAAGTATCATCAATTCCGTATTTCTTTTCCATAATTTCCGCAATATCATCTAAATGCTCAATTATGGTTCTTACTTGTAAATAATCTTTGAACTTTTCGTTATATCTACCCATTTTACTCTCCACTAAGGATAATTAAGGATTACTGAGGATTTCATAACCCCCATTTCTGCTTCCTCAGGTATGATATTTCCCTTAGAGGTAGAAAACCCTCTAAGGAACAAAATATTCAACCTGACAAATCCATGCAGGACTGAGGAACACTGAGGAACACTGAGGAAATTAGCACTCATTTTTATAGCTGGTACCATTATTGTGATTAATGCTATTTTGGTCATGTTCCTCAATATTATCCACTTCAAAATGCAAAGATAATTGAAAACAATCCTCACATAATTGCATACCTTTATTATTCATTATATACACCGTTTTTTTTAAGTTACATCTAACACATAATTCATTCATTAATTTTCTCCATTGTCCGTATATCATATAAAGACATATTATAATTATTTATTCCCGTATTATATTTAACATCATCTTTTTTAATTAATTTATTCCTTTTAAATGGTGTGTAATCCACATGATGATGCCACCGATTGAATTTCCAAACTACACTTGCAACATCTGGATGCATTTTAGCTAACATTACAGATTTGTTCTTTGTACCCTCTTCTGCATAAAATTCTTTAGTATTTCCTCCAGATAATCGTTGTGTAGTAGCTTTTTCTTGCAAAAATGCATTAAATTGTATTGTGCAAAGACCATCTTTTAAAACTCTAAGAGATAAATCAGTATCCTCATTATATCTACCTCTCCAACGGTATTTACAGTCATTTTCAATCAAAAGACATGAATAAATGCGTGTATTTGGTAAAAAAGCAGGGTAAATCTCACTTGCAAAGCAAAATTTACAATAATTTAAGCCTGAAATGGGAACATTTGTAAATCTATCAACAAAATCCTCACTTGCTTTAAATAATGCTCCAGAATTACATATATTTTTGGCATTTCTATTAAAACGATAGAAATTGTAAATATTATCATCCATGACCCAATGTTTTTTAGCACCTATGGAAATGGAGTGATCCCATGCAAAATTCCTAGCACCACCTGGACCTTTTGATTTTGTATCTCCTAAATCATCAAAAGTATCATAGTTTTTAAGATAATTTGGGTCTAAGATAAGAACTTTGTCTTTTCCTACCTCATTGACGTAATTTTGGTACTCTTGTTCTTCAACTACTAACCAATAAGGTACTTGCATACGATCCAAAGACTTTGACGTTAGACGGCTGTCCCAACGACCTTTAGACACAATGTAAATGGGGTATTTTGGTTTCATTTTTCACCCCACTTACATCCGTTGCGTAAATATTCTGTATAATCACAATAATCACATTGTAGTTTTTTATTATTTTTTAAAGTTTGCCGTCTTACTTTTAGATATAATCCACAAGAACACCTGCACACATATAATCTTCCGTTAGCTTTAGTGTTTTTTGTTGGTTTAAATTTACTCTTTTCAATTCTATCAAAATCAAGTTTTTTTATAGCATCATCAAAAAATGATGCCATTGATGTACCATATTTTTTTGAAAACTTTTCAATTGCTTTTGATGGCAATACATCTTTGCCATTACCATTATATCTAGCACCACCAATAACAGTTAATCTACCAAACTTTTTTCCAATAAATTCTTTAATTTTTACCCATGCTTGAGGATTAAGTTCATCAAAATGTTCCTTAGTTATGCACTCTGGTTTATTTTTATAAACATTTTTAATCTCTTTTTCTGGAGTAAAATGACTATTATTACCAAAAACAACTTGTGCCGCTAATCTGTTAATTGGTCTATAGGTTTTGTCTATTTTATCTGTCATGTCAAAACCAATAGTTAATAAATGTCATAAACATTGCCCATTTGTAAGCAACATAAATACCAAATACTGTTAAACAAAAAACTATCCAAAAAATGATAATTATAGCTGGTGGTTTATTATTCATTTTTCTCTCCTTTTTTCACTTCATCATTATCAAAATATCTTTTGCTATGATGATCATTAAAAATAAGTTTAGGATGCCATATAGATTTTGTTTGCTCTGTAACATTTTGATTTATTTTTTTGCCAAAATCTAACAAATCATCTTTATTTCTAAACCGACATATAATAGTATATTCTGCCTCAATTTTTTCATGTGAAAACTCTGGCATATCCTGCCAGAATTCTTCCCATTGTTCTGGCATATCAAATAATGCCATTTGTTCATCTTTATTTGGCATTTTGCACCCTCTTTCTTAATGATGAACTGCTAAAGTTATGTTGACGTTTAAAAAAATGGTTTTTGTGAATATCTTGCCCTGTAAAAAATTGATCTTTATATTCATCACCTAAAAATCTAATATCAATGATTTGGCTCTTTAAAAGTTCAATAAGTTCATCTTCAGTTCCGTATGGTATAATTTCATCAATCCACCTAACTGCTTTTAATTGAACCCATCTTTCATAAACAGACTGCACTGGTTTATTTTTGTGTTTTCTGTCAAATGAGGGGTCTATTTGCAACCCTACTTTTAAATAATGGCAATATTGTTTGCATTGTTCAAACATGACAATGTGACCACTATGTAAAAGATCAAAAGCACCACAAGTAAATCCAAATCTAACTTTAACTATTTCCATTTGTTTGCTCCTATACTTGTACCCATTTTTTTACCTGGAATGTGATTTAGATAATTTTTTTCACATAATATTTGCCGATAACGTCTAATAGTTACAATAGAAATATTTGTAAGGTCACGAACCCTCTCTAAAGATGGTGCATAACCATTTTTTTCTATTTCATCTACATAACACTCATATATTTTTTTCTCATTTGGACTGCTAAACATCCTTTTTCTCCGTGTAATTAAAATCAGATTTAATAGTTAATTTTTTTGACCTTTCTTGTCTGGCATTTTTAGCGGGTACAATTTTTTCTGGTTGTGCCTTGTAATTCCTAGTTTTTCTTTCAACCCTAAAAATTTCTTCTCCTAGACCACTATTATTGTATAAAGTTGCAACCTCATGTAACCCCATAATATCCATTATTTGAGTTTCATAATCAGACCTAACTTTTTCAAGTTTTTTTATCTCTTTCACAACACTATAAAAACCAAGTGATAATTTTCTATGTGAATTAAGATCAACAACAGGTAAATCACTCTCACTTTTGGGATATGCATCAGCTGCATCATTTGTTGATAAAGATGGGTAATAGTCTGGCCCTTTTAGACGTTTATAAAAATCCTTAATTTTTTCACCAATTTGATCTTGAATGACTTTATCCCGTTGATACATGAAAATTTTTAAACTAGAGCCACGGTATAAGACTGCTAGAGCCACCCATTTTGCATTTGGGTAACAATATAGTTGCCCTTGAGTTTGCAGTACTCCACGGTCAAGAGGTGGTTCATCTTCTATTCCATGTTGAGTTGTTTTGCACTCAATTATAACATTTTCTTCTTCTTCTAATTCAGCCATATTTTGACCTTGTGGAAATGAAATATTATCATCTGGAAATATTGTTTGCTTTTTCTTTGAAAATAAAATTCCATCTAAACTACATTCAAAAAAATCCTCATAACCAAACACATCTAAAATTTGGTCATTATATCTGCAATCCATTTGTTCTGCCACTTTTTTAATAATGACAGGCTCAAGTAAATTACCCCACTCTGTAAATTCATTACCATTAAATTTTGGTAATGGTTCATAATCAGAATGTTTCATGTTTAAATGTGATCTTAATAAAGCATTTCTTGTAGTGTATTTGCTAAGACCCCACAAAACAGGTAATTTACTTGCAGTTATTAAATCATCTCTTGTTATTTTTCCGACCATTTTTTTCTCCTATGCTAAAATTATAATTAACCAAATGATGATAATTGAAAATGTTAAAATACCCTCAATTAGAGTTGTAATAATATCTCTCATTTTATTTTACTCCTACCATCCATGCCTATAATATCTTTATCCAAAACATTATTTTTATAAGCTTTATATTTATCCCATAATTCACTTAATTCTTTATCAATTTTTTCTAGTTTCAAACCCATGTCAAAAGTTAATCCACTATTCTTTTTTATTGAATTTTCTTCTAATTCTTTAATTTGTTGAAAAGCAAATTTAAGATTAGTAACAGCATTTAAATGACACTTTTGACCAAATGAATCTGTTTCATTTGTATATCTGCCATAATCTTTAATCTTTTGCAGTAATTCTCGCATTTCCATAAGAACAACATGACCATTTTGAAATTCTTTTATGCGTTCTCTGTCAAATTTATGAATTAAATCTTCCATAATTTCATATGGATTTTTAAGATCATTTCCATTTTGACGTTCTAAATTTTGATATGCATAAAAATTATATTCTGACATTGGGCTAGTGTTAGAATATTTTGCTCTTGCAAATGCACCTAACAATGCACCAAATATTTTTTTATAATTATTTATAGCTGTCATTTTTTTTCTCCTTTTTTTCCCAATATTCATTTTCAGCTTTAATATCTTGTCTCCAGCCAGGACTTTCATTATCCCAATATTCGTGATCCTCATAAGAAACAATAAAATCGTAACCCTCCATTTCATTTTTTGTTCCTTTATATGCAAATTCTGATTTAATAAATGGTATCACTCCTTTTAGGCTACCCTCATAACAAATAGACATACACCCTGTACTATCAAAACAATGACCGATTGGTGGACAAAAAGTAAAATCCCATTCTCCACCGAATTTGCCATATACAAATGTTACTCTATGCTTGTCACAAATTTCTTTTAACTTATCTAAAGTTTTCATTTTCTCTCCTTATCTTGCCGTACTATTTTCTATGTCATAAACAAATTCAGCCATCCAAATCATACGCATATTGTCATTTTCAAATTCCATAGTTTTAGCTTTTGCATAAGCAGATTGCAGATCATTTAATAACCAAGATTTTTCAAATCTTACATTTTCTAAATACTTTATTGCTTGTTTAATGTTCATTATTCTCTCCTTTATAATGGTAAACCAAAATTATCTGCACAAACTGGACCATAACCCCTGCTAATGCTGTCTTTTCTATCAAGTATTCTACCACACATTGAGCATCTACCCTGCTCTCTGCCATACTTTACGGCTGATTTATGAGGGTCTTTTGCTATATCTTGCAAGAACCCTAAAACATTTGATGGAGTGTCTTTTACATCAAAAAAATCATCATTGATAATCTTGCCATAATAAATTCCATCATTGCTTTTTACATACAATCCACCAAAATTCTTTGACCCGACTTTAGCTTTAGAAATAATAATATTTTCAAATCTAAATTTAGGGTTAATTACAGATGGATTAACATTTTCAAATAGTGTCATTAATTTGGTTAATGGAACTTTACCTTTTGGAGTTTTTATTTTTTCTCTCCAATTAGCTTTGTCTTTTTGTGTCTGCATCATTT
>MDTA01199273.1_pt1 | contig 20260 bp, 19 predicted proteins | sample 811151 | NCBI WGS metagenome assembly MDTA01 (sample SAMN05326648, study PRJNA326480) | marine metagenome | isolation source: seawater | place: Indian Ocean: South | collected 2010 | reverse complement strand
AGGGCGGGACTTGAACCCGCACGTCCTTACGGACAGCGGATTTTAAGTCCGCTGCGTCTACCGATTCCGCCACCTGGGCAGTCTTGGAATGAGGCGAAGCAAACAGGGGGCAGGTAGTGAATTCAAGACGGAAAACCGAAGCTTGCGATTCTGGACCTGATTCTCCACGATCTCAACGTAAGGATCCAGACTCCTCAGTTAGCGAAACCTGTAATTCATGGCTCAAAATAGCAGACAAGGCAATGAGTCTTCGAGCAGCGAAAGCGTTCGGGCTGCCGCCCTTATGATCGCCCGATACCGGGATTCCCTCGATTGCGCCCTGGGTCTGCCCGAATGGCAGGCTGGTATCGCTGAGCTTGTCAACGAGTTGGATCTGCCCACCCAGCGTCAGGGTATCAGCTCGATGCAAGCCCTACTTACGCTCCCTCTCGAATCCAAGCACGAGCTCGTTGGACGCCTCTTCAAGAATCCACCGACTCGTCTCAAAGCGCCTTCAGCTCGAACCCTTATCAAGGCCTGGAGCATAACAGGGTTCTCACTTAAGAACGCGTCCCTGCCTTTGACAAAATGGAACGATCTGAAGCGGAAACTATCGATACGCCTGGCCACTTCCTACCGATCATACAAAAACGCTCAATCCTATCTATATACGAAATTTGAATACATTCCAAACCAAGCAGCTCGCGAACTGTGCCGTGTTCCAAGCCGTCTAGAGGATTGTCAACAAGAGGGGGCACTGGGGCTCTTGCAAGCCATAGATCGTATCAAACCCGGTAAGCCCTTCGCTAGCTACGCGTTTTCATGGGCTCACCGCCGCATTCGCAATCACCTGATGATCAGCCATCTTCCGGTCTCCGCTCCCGTAAATTTAGTATCCAAGTATTCTGGGGCGGATTCGGATACAATTGAGTCCTCATCCGCAAACCCGCTTCTAGCGCAAAGCATTGCCTGTTTCCAGCAACCGCATATCGAGTTCACTGATGACTTGGCGAAAGAATCACTCGATCTCGAGGAGAGAGACGAAAACAAGCATTCTCCATTGAGGGCTGCCATAAGAAGCGACCTGGCTTCCGCCGTTGATTTGGCGCTGAATCAACTGACTCCCAAACAACGCGAAGTACTCGCATTTCGGTTTGGCGTGCTCAACCGCGAGGCAATCGATACTTTGCAAGAAGTAGCGAAGATAATCGGAATATCCCGGCAGCAGGTTTCTCGGAGGGAAAAACGAGCCCTGACTCAGCTCCAGCGGATTTTCATGCCACTTAAGCATGAACTGGCCTAAGGTGTCGTTCCCGAAAGTCCACTGGACCCTCTAATATGGGTTTGAATGCAGAATCGAGGATCGGCCTTTTTGGGGGAAGTTTCGATCCTGTCCACAACGGGCACCTGAAGATCGCCCGCGAATCCTTGCGCCAGTTCAAGCTGGATCGCGTTCTCTTCATCCCAGCGGCCCAATCTCCACTGAAAGAGCATTCTCCGCGAACCAGCGATCAAGAGCGTATCGAAATGCTAGAGTTGGCTATCGCTGAGAATGAGTGTTTCGAAATATGCCTAGATGAGATTGAGCGCGGAGGTGTAAGCTACTCTTTTGAAACTGCGAATTCCGTCCAACAACGCTTTCCAGAAGCGCGACTATTCTGGATACTCGGGGGCGATCAAGCCCAACAGCTTAGCCATTGGCGGAATATAGCGAGTTTGGCCAAGACGGTTGAGTTCATATGCCTTCCGCGAAATGGAGAGGAGCTTTCGACCCCTTCGCTACCACCTGAGGTTCGATTGAGCATGCTAGACATCCCGCTAATAGAGATTAGCTCCACTCAAATTCGGCAAAGCCTTAACGACAGCCCCAACTCCAATACTCTCTTGCCAGAAAGCGTCATCGAGTACATCACGGCCAACAATCTTTATGCTAAACCTATGACTGAAGACCTTCAGCTCACCGAACACGATCAACGCCTATTGCAGGTGTGCTGCCATGCCATCGACGATACCAAGGGCGAGGACATCGTTATCCTAGATGTGAGCAAGCAATCGTCTATCACCAATTTTTTGATACTGGCATCCGCCAATTCAGAACCTCATATGAGGGCTCTCAAGCGTGATCTCGACCAGGCTCTAAAAGACCACAACGCCAGTGTTTTGGGAGTAGACGAAGGCGATGAAAGCGGTTGGTCCGTACTCGATGCCTTCGATGTGATGATCCACCTCTTCACCCCAGAGATGCGAGCCAACTACGACCTGGAGTCACTCTGGAAAGACGCTCGGCCTATCGAAGTGGAAGCCCTTTTAGCGAAAGCTGGGCATTCTGCCTAAAAATCGATTCCCACGGAACTGACTACGCGCTGATCTTCGCGTCGGTCTTCCGGCAAAGATCTGTCGTACTCAAGCTGGTACCTCAAAGACAAATGAAGGGCCTCGTTCACTTTGCTGGTCATTCCCATCCGAAACTCATACTCGTATTCATCTTCTTTGTCCGGCGGCACTTCCAGTTTGAATTCTTGAGTCAAGCGAAGGCGGTTGTTCACTCGATAATCTATATCCTGAAACAGATCGACCAGGTAGGAAGTTTCGCCCGACACGGTAGCCCTATCCCGATAGCGACTACTCATACCCATACCCGTCGAAACCTTTAGGGCCTTCTGATTGAGGAATCGATATCCGACACCCAGCGTCTGCTCCAGGTTTAGATCGATCTCCTTAATCCTGTCGGAGCTGTACTCAGTATCCGACTGGTAAAACACGCCAGGCGAAATGTCGTGCCGCCACCTGAAGTTGGAGAAGGTCCGGTCCGTTGTCTTTTCCTGATTGCTTTCACCGTAGTAGCGGCGGACCAGTAATCGGAAATCGTTATTCTGAATTTTCCTACGCATACTATAGAGCGTGTTGAAATCGACCTTATCCCGCCGACCACTTTGGGCATTCATTCCGAACTCTAATTGCTGGGTCCAGGCATCTAGATCGATTAGGTCAACGAACCGGTTTGTCCGCGTCGCTTGAATGGCGCGATCGAGCTTGCCCGGCTGCTTGGCAGAAGAACCCGTTGCTTTGCCTGCAGGCTCAGGGCTCGGAGACGCCTTAGCTACGGTAGGCTTCTGGACCTTCGGCTTCGGCGAAACTGGCTGAGGCTTTGGACGTTCAATCATACGGACATCCCCATTAGCCATACTGAGCTCTCCCAAGACAGCATGCTTTAAGACGATCGTTTCTCCTTCACTAACCAACTCGCCTTTCAAGCGGTCCCCATTGGTTAAAATGAGCTCTACCTCTTCCGCCTGCGACGAAGCCTGGCCTGCCAATAACGATAGCCCAATCAAGATAGATATACATCCTGTTTTCCAAATGCCCATGTCTACCCAGGTTTGACGCCAACGCGCGGGAATCCCTTAGCCCGATGTGAAAACTACTCAATAGATCAACCCTTTTAGTTGGTTTGTTCCAAAAAAGCTACGTTACCCCCGTATTTACATTTCGTTGACAGCAAATCTCGAACGCCCGGCTAAAGGGTTTCAAAAGGGCTACCGTTTAAGAATGCCATAGTATCCTGTTTCTCATTCAAAATTATTATAAAATAGGAATCAATATTATGCATAAAAAAACATCTAAGAGGGGTTTTACCCTCGTCGAAATCATGATCGTGGTTGTCATCATCGGCCTCTTGGCTGCTATGGCGATCCCCGCCTTCCAGCGCGTACGTCTGAATTCTCGCCAATCGGCTATGGACAATGACGCCCGTCAGTTAGCCTCCGCTGCCCAGCAGTACATGCTCGAGAACAGCGCGACCTCTGCAGATATAACCTACAACTCTACCTCCGGTACGATCGGTGGCGACCTGAGTGTGTATGTTAAGCAAATCGGCACGGACTACACAGTAACCAGTCCTATCACTGTAGACGGTACGTTCCAAGTATCGCACCCTCAAGCGGGTACTCAGACGTATAACGCACTCGGTCAACGCGCCAACTAGTGTTGCTACCGAAGGTTCATACCGAATTTCGGCTGCAAGCCAAGTCTGTCAACTTTCAAGAGCCTTGCCTTCACGGGCAAGGCTCTTCTTTTCTCCCCGCATCAAACCTCTCACTCTTAACGAATCCTCACGAGATATGCAACGGTTTCTATGGGCGTTTTTCGCATCTATCGCTATCATTTCCATCATCATCGGTTTCTTTATTTACGAACCTCTAGATGCGGGAAAGCGGTTTAGCAAAGTGGCGTATTGGAACATCGTAGTTTGCTTTGGCTGGTTCTGCTTCCAAACAATAAGCTCCTACGGAAAAGACATCTATCGGTGGTCCCAATCGCGCCCCAATCAAATCGCCATTGCCATAGCTATCGTTGCAGCCGTTTTTCTGTATACGCGAGAAGGCGGAGGATTCAAAATTACCTTCGACGAGCATACGATATCCAATGTGGCGAAGAGCCTGCATCTCGATAGAGACGCTGTACTGCGAGGGTCTGCGCTGCCCGGTATCGACCGGTCATCCAATGTCGACAAACGCCCCGTCTTATTCCCTTTCCTAGTAGCCACGGCTCACGACATATTTGGATTTTCTGTATCCAACGCTTTTTATATAAATGGCACTCTCACCGCCATTTTCCTTTTGCTACTCTACCTATGCACTAGTCACCTATTTGATAGCCGAGCCGGATGGATATCAATAGCCTTAGCTTGCAGCACTCCGATTATCAGTCAGAACTCAAGCGGAGCTAGCTTGGATATGACAAATTTGGTTGGAATATTCGCCTGCATGCTCCTGGCCATCCGATACTCCGAAAAACCCGAATCGCTCGACCGATTCTCCTGTCTTATCTTAGGCGTTTCTCTCTTCTCGCACTCTCGTTACGAATCGTCATTCCTTCTTGTTCCAGTTCTAATCGTTATCGCCATTAATTGGATACGACTGCGTCGAATGCAGATTTCTTGGTCAGCAGTGACTGCCCCTTTGTTCTTCATTCCTATTGCTTGGCAGCACGTCTACGTCAACTCGCGACCAGACTTCAAGGAGCTGAAAAATGATTCACACGCGTTTTTCAGCCTCGACTACATGAGCAATAATCTTGGGCACGCCGCTAATTTCTTCTTTGTCCCAGACCGCTTTGCCGCCACTGCTCCCCTAGTTTCGATTATCGGAATCGTTAGCTTGGTGATTCTTGTCGCTCTGGTTGCCACTCGGGGCAGGAAGTGGGCTGCAGGCAACCGGACGCTTTTGGTAGGCTACGTATTCGGATTTTCTTTGCTTGCCCAATTTCTACTGATTCTTGGATTTTCTTATGGCCAACTCGATAACCCTATCGTAACTCGGCTTGGGATGCCATTTATCGCGCTGACGATTCTGTGCTCCGGAATCGCCCTCAGCCTTTTCATTGGAATCAAGCCTAAAGCTCGATTCGCAGTATACCTATTGATTGGCACTTGTTTCCTACTCGCCATACCGAAGTATTCAAATCATTTGTACACTAGCAATAATATGATTCTCAAACGGATCGATTGGATTATCGATCGGCATGAAGAACTGCCCGAAGGCAACTATCTCTACATCGGTTATCTTTCTCAAGAGTTCGAACTACGCGGAATAGGAAATATGCGGATCAAGCGAGCTATATCGAATCTAGGTTCTCTTGCGATGCATCAAACCTTAAATACCTTCGACGACATATTCGTTATTCAGTCACTCGGTCTGGCCTTTAATGATGGCGCCAGTAAAACCTTCTTATTGCCCGGCAATGACCTGGGTCCATGGTTTGAACTCGAAACGATTGATGAAGTATCCATGCTTCCGATGAATCTCACTCGCCTAAGCCGAATTAAAAATATCCATTCGTCGATTGAGGGACTTGAGAACGAAGAGGAACTTCGAGAGATGCTCTTAACTACGAAAGTCGAGCTTATCAATGAAATCGGCCAAGAGAGCTATGATGTCTGGCTAAAATCCCTTCCCTAGAATCCGAAAGTCGGTTTTATGATGTTTAACCATCTAGAATCGCTGAAGTTTTTATCTTTGGGGGTATTGTTTATAGCCTCGAAGTGCTGGTTTTGTCCTAGCTCAAAGAACGAAAACGATTGCTCAGTCTGTTTGAGTAGCGAGGATCTAAACCAACCTGAGGTAGGCCGCGTTGTCTCAGTTCACTTTCCGTCCTACAACGAGCAGGTTTTTACCAATCGCGGGAGCCCACTTCCCTTCGAGAAATCTGGTAATAGGGATAACGAGCTTATCGTAGGCCGAGACGTTGCCGCTGTTGAGGGTCTTGTTAAACATGACCATCATCAGGTACCAAGGCATGATGCCCGCCATATCAAAGTACTTCGCTTCCTGGATCTCGAATCCTCGATTTTCCAACAGAGACGCTAAACTATCCTTGCGATAGCGCCGAAAGTGGCCGAGCTGGCTATCGAACTCGCTGTAGAGCCACTCCAATGCGGGAACCAGAATTGCCAAATGCCCTCCCGGCTTCAAGGCCTGGTGGGCGATACCCACTTCTTCTCGGTCGCGTTCGACGTGCTCGAGAACATTGACGTAGACAGCCGAATCGAAACGCTCGCGATTCTCCTCAAGTTGCTCCCCAAAATAGTTTTGAATCGTTTCAACCTCGTCTCGATCACGGTGGCGTTCTTCGAGAATAGGATACATATTTTTCGAGGGCTCGAAACAAGAGACTCGTTTGCCACCCCGTTCCAGAATGAACTCAGTAAAATCGCCGCTCCCTGCTCCAACTTCCGCTACCTCCCCGCCAAAATAAGGAGCGAATTCATCCGCGATCCACTCGTGATAATTGCGAGCGAATGACATCGCTTCCAAATCACGGCCGAAATAATTGAGTTCAGCTGTATTGCCCATCGTAGCGTTAGAGAAGTGCCTCGTAGAGACTCTCTATTGTTGATCGGCAATTTACTCGGAGGTCTTAGGCTGATTTTCACAATATTCCTAAAATCGGTGAGCAGCAGACTCTATTCTTGGCTCTTACCACTCTAGGGATGCGACTCAGGTCTAAGTGCAACAAGAACGATCGATTCCGCATCGGCACGGGGTTCGGCAAAATCGAACTCTCCATAACAAGAGATTTCTCCAAAGCATGCGTCCTCGAATAATTTTTCCATTATTTCTGTAGAGCGCCAACGCAGCGTCATTTCTCTGTCTTCTTGATCTATGATCCCACCTCTATGGTCGAGGCGTTGGAACCGGTTCTGCAGTTTTAGAAGCTGTCCGTCTCGATCGATACTCCAACCCTGAAATGCCCTCACCCGTTCTTCAGTTTCGGCAGATTCAGATTCACTTCGAAAGACCAATCCCTCGCCTTCTTTGCCACTTTCAAGAAACTCCCGGGGAAAATAGGTTGATACGATGAGTTGACCGCCAGGGATCAAATGTTGGTAGCATCGTTGTAGGCAGCTCTTTAGATCGTCATCCTCGGCCAAAAGCAGAATCGAAAAGCCCGGAATCAGAATAGTCGCAAAGGTTTGCCCCAAGTCGAACGTGCGCATATCACCTTCGAATAACTCTGCTTCCAACTCTTTTGCTGATAGCTTCTCCCGGCATTGGCGCAACATTTCCGGCGAAGCGTCTAATCCAACTACATCGATTCCTTGTTCCTTCAGACCGAGGAGGATTCGCCCCGTACCACAACCAAGATCGAGCACGCGGCCTGGACTGCTTTCCAGTAACAATCGATAGAACCCAAAATCTTCAAATTGAGAGAGTTCGTCGACCAAGTCGTAAGACCAAGCCTCGATTCCACTGTATGCATATGGGTGGTCCAATTTTCGGGATCCTGCCTCGATCGCTCCCTGCGGCAAATACATATTTAGCCAGACAGGAAGCGCTAGATCCGGATTTTTCCGATGCTCAAGAAGATCCCCCATTTAGCCGATCTATAACTGTCCAGATCACACTCCTCCATGACCGATCCCAAAATCGGTAGCAAACTGGTTCGGATCGGCGACAAGGTCTCAGGAGCAGAACTCGTCGATTTCAATAGCGAGAATGTGGTCCTAGAAATAGAGGGTCAGCAGAAAAGCTACTCCGTCAAATAGCGGAAAGCGGGAGCCCCTTAAAGGCCGCTTGAGTCCACACTTTCGATCCAGCTGACGTACGATTGAGCATCTCCATCATCAATATACTCAGTCACTCCCTCCAACCTACCGTCATCCGCGTAAAAGGTGATGAATGGAATACCCGTTATGCCAAATCGCTCTCGGATGCCTTCCGTATCTTGATCTCTTCGAGGGATTCCTATCTTCGCTCCTATAATTCCTTCCGACTCCAAGTAGTCGTCTAGGGCACTGCTTTCTTGCAGCAGAGCTTCAAGCCGATTGCACCAGGGGCACCAATCGCCGTCGCCCTTGAATATCATCAGCAATCGCTTGCCTTGCTGCTCGCGAGACGTTTGCGCCTCTTCAATTTCTGATAGCCACTTCATCTTGATTCGTCTTGATACTTGGATGGTGTAAATCGTCGGAAACGGTAGAGGGACGCTTCTCTACCTGGCAAGCGTCATTCCTTGTCCGACTCGCAAAAAACGGTTAAAAATCTCCCGAGCCGGTATACCGCTCACAATTATATATCCAATTAGTGGATACGCCAATTCGACAACAGTACAGATGCGGCCATCGCCGCGTTGAGAGATTCCCCTTTCCCAAACTTGGGGATGGTGATCTGTGAATCAGATAGATTGAGTATGGGTTGCCTCACACCTCTTGCTTCATTTCCGACGACTAATACCGATTTTTTCGGCCATTCAAAGTTTCCTAGAGCTCGAGCTTCTTCGACCAAACTGGACACTATGATTTGGAAGCCCAAGGCCTGTAACTCCACTAGGCTGCCTTCCAAAAAAGGGCATTCAGCAATCGGCAAATGAAAAACGCCGCCCATGGACGCTCGCAAAACCTTCCCGTTCTCTTTGCTGGGGCATCCTTCCCCTAATAGAATCGCCTTTGCCCCAAACCAATCCCCGCTTCGAATGATTGTACCGCAGTTCCCTGGATCGCTCACATCATCGAGCGCCAGTACACAGCCGCTTTCGATTTGAGAAAGCTTTTCCGCGAGCCTTGTCCAATTTTCTTCCACGGAGGCAATAACGCCGACAACTCCTGCGCTTGTTACCGTTTCTCCGATGGCTCGCAATTGATCATCGCTAGCCAAGTAAACCTCTTCAGATTTTTCCATGGCCAACTGCAGCACTCTCTCGTCCTGATCCTGCAGCGAACGCGACGGATCATAAATTACAGCTAATAGGCGCGCCTCGGCTTCAAGACACTCTCCCAGCAAATGCCATCCTTCGATTAGAAACCGTCCCTCAGCAGTCCGATGCTTCTTGCGGCTCAATCGGCGAAATATCGAAAGCTTGGCTTTGGAAAGGCGTTCTGCCATCAAACTCTCATAAATGTAGGGCTGATTAGCTTGTCCATCGAAAATAGAGGGAGGCGAAGCCAGGCATTATTTTCATGCTGGGGAACATGGAACGGAAAATTATTCATATAGACATGGATTGCTTCTATGCTGCGATCGAAGTTCGCGACAACCCTTCCCTGCGCCCAGAACCCGTTGCCGTAGGAGGAAGGAGCTTACGAGGGGTTTTGACCACTTGCAACTACGAAGCCCGCCGTTTCGGCGTTCGTTCAGCTATGCCGAACTTCATGGCCCTAAAAAAGTGCCCGCATCTTGTTATCCTTCCCGTCCGTTTCGACGCGTATCGCCGGGAATCGCTACGCATTCGCAAAATTTTCGAGCGCTACACCGATCTCATCGAACCACTCTCTCTGGATGAGGCTTTTCTCGACGTTTCTAGCCGAAAAGAGGACGCGAAGGAAATCGCTTTTCAAATCAAGAAGCAAATCCGGCGTGAGCTCGGGTTGGTAGCTTCCGCTGGCGTCGCTCCCAATAAGATGCTCGCCAAGATAGCCAGCGATTGGAAGAAGCCGGACGGCCTATTTCAAATTCTGGCATCCGAAATCGACGGTTTCATGTCGGATCTGCCAGTATCAAAAATTTGGGGAATCGGCAAAAAATCTGAAGAGAAATTGCATTCCAAGGGGATCGATACTTGCGGCGATCTGCAAGCTTTCACCGCTTTGCAACTTGCTCATATATTCGGTAAATTCGGGAGCGAGCTCTATAATCTTTGCCGAGGCATTGACGATCGTCCAGTAGTATCTGATCGGATACGAAAATCCATTAGCGTCGAACGAACATTCCCAGCTAATCTGGATACACTCGAAGCCTGCCTATCGAAAATCGAGACCCTATTCGCAGAACTGGAGGAGGACATTCTGCGGCTAAAATCCGACAGGCAAATAGCCAAGCTTTTCGTTAAACTGAAATTCGCCGACTTTACCCGAACGACGATCGAGCGATCCGGACTCAAGATTTCCCGAAAAAACGCGGAAATGCTTTGCCAGGAGGCTTTTGGACGTAAAGCGCTTCCCGTGCGGTTGATCGGCATAGGCGTGCGATTTGCGGGAGAAACCCGAACCTCGTCCCGGCAATTGCAGTTCGATTTCGCAAGTAGCCGTAGCGGGTAGTATGGAATCAGGAAAATAAATGGCCCCGTTCGGCGCTTGCCCTAAGCAGGAATTCTATAAACATACCCCCACTTGATTCCCATGCTCGCGGGTAAACGCATTCTCTTAATCATCACCGGAAGCATCGCAGCCTACAAATCTCTGGAGCTGATACGGCTATTGACCAAAGCCGGAGCCGTTGTGGAAGCTGTGCTGACAAAAGGAGGCAAGGAATTCGTAACCCAGCTATCTGTAGAAACGCTAACCGGCCGGAAAGCCCACTTGGAAATGTGGGGCGACGACGCGTTCCAGATGAATCATATCGAGCTTTCCAGAAACACGGATCTCATCGTAGCCGCTCCAGCCACCGCTGATTTTATCGCGAAAATGGTTGGGGGCGAAGGAGATGATTTGGCTACAACCGTCATGCTTGCCAAAAACAAGCCAGTGATACTTGCCCCCAGCATGAATGTGGAAATGTGGGAGAATCCCGCGTTCCAACGGAATTTAGAAATGGCTGGAGCGGATGGAGCTACAATCGTTCCACCGCAAGTAGATGAACTCGCCTGCGGCGAAGTCGGAATCGGAAAAATGGCTGAGCCACAGGCCATATTCGAATCCGTAATCGAGCATTTCGAAATAGCTCACACTCTGGATGGCGAACGCGCGATCGTCACGACAGGAGGCACCATTGAGCGGATCGACACGGTCAGATACATAAGCAATTTTTCGTCGGGCAAACAAGGAAACGCCATTGCCTTGGCGCTTGCTAAAGCGGGAGCCCAAGTATCCTTGGTGGCAGGGGCGAATTGCTCATCGCCCGACTCGCACCCCAATCTCGAAGTTAAAGCGGTCGAATCAGCGGAAGAAATGAGCCTAGCCGTCAAGGGTATGCTACCCGCGGATATTTTCGTGGCTTGCGCCGCGGTTTGCGACTTCAAGGTAGCCAACCAATCTGAGCGTAAAATCACAAAGAGCGAAGGGCTTAGTTTGGAATTCGCCGAGAATCCTGACATCGTTGCATCGGTAGGAAATTTGCCAAGCGACGAACGCCCAAGAGTGGTCGTAAGCTTTGCCGCCGAAACTGAAAATCTGATAGACAACGCGAAATCTAAGCGGGCGTCCAAAGGCTGCGATCTCGTCGTCGCCAACGACGTTGGTGGGGGAGCTGTTTTCGGGGAAGATACGAACCAGGCGAGCTTCGTATCCGCCTCGGGAGTCGAGGCACTTGACCTTATGAGCAAAGCCCAACTGGGCAGACGGATTTCAGATTGGATAGCCCGCTTTCTCAAAGATTAACGCTCGCTAAGCCGAGAAAGAGAAAGACAAGCAAATCAACGGAACCGAGCGCGCCAGTAGTCAATTTATTGTCAAACCGGCATGTATTCTAATTATGCCAGGTTTATCTGGCTTTTGTTCTCTGGTTGCCCCAGATCCGCTCGATATAACCATATGAGGAAGTCCCCCACAGGGCTTCTCGTATCCCCACAGATACGGCATAATGACTTCAACGACTAAGAGAGCAATTAATCTGCTAGTGGTAGACGACGACTCCAAATTCGCCCAGTCGTTCAGCTCAAACGATTTGACTGCGAGGGAAGGCTGGGATGTGCGCACTGCCCGGGACAGCAACGAAGCCCTTGACCAGCTCGATGAATCAATAGCCGATATCATAGTCACCAAGTTAAATCTTCCGGGAGATCCAGGAGATCTTCTCCTCTAGACCGCCAAACGCGAATATCCAAACGCGCTGCGCGTCCTCCTGATCGATCCCTCTGACAAATCTAGTGTTCAAACGGGTACGGGACTAGCCCACATGTATCTTGAGTCCCCCATCAAGCCGAGCGAGCTCCTCTGATCTGTCAGCATCGTCCTTCGCACTCAGTTGCGCATTCGGAAAAAGGAAGTCGTAGAGATTGTAAGAGATACGAAGGAGCTGCACATAAACACGCAGCCCATGCAGGAGCTGCTCAAGACTACGGACAATCCGAATTGCTCCCTGGAAGATCTCATACCAGCTATCTCCAAGCACCACACCGCCGTAGCGACTACTCTACAAGTAGCCAACACCGCTTTCTTGGGAGCTGGCGGCCACGTGGACACCATAGAGCAGGCAATCCAAATGCTTCGCATGGACTACGTGCGCAATCTGGCCATCACCGAACTAGCCAAGAAGCAGCTCGAGCTATCTCCGGGAATGCAGGAAATCGCTAATGGCGTCCTTAAGCATTGCGTAGAGACCAGCCAATGCGGATCCCAAATGCGTCAATTCGGAGTTTCCGCCAAGCAAGCTCAATCCCTTTCGAGCATCACGTTGCTACATGATTTGGGCAAGCTTGTCCTCCTTGCCAACAAGGATGAAGACTACGTCGATCTATCGAAAACAATCGTCCGTTATGGCACTTGGAACAAGCAATCTACAAATGCGATCACGCATCGATTGGGGCGTTTCTCTTCGCGATGTGGGGATTGCCGGAAAACATTGTGAGAGCCACTGCATGGCATCATGAGCCCACTGGTTTCGCAACCAACGAATTTTGCTACATCACGCTTCTCCATTTTGCGAGCTGCGCTGCTCACGTGAAATTCGAGGTGCCGTTCTGCTACGGGGATGAGTTGATTCCCGAGGTAGCGGAAAAAGTGGGATTGCCCTTGGACTACGTCAAAGAGCTCGATTAATGCGGGAGCTCGGGGAGCGCGCGCGTCTCGCGTGCTGGATTGGGCGTCTCGCCCAATCCCATACTAGACGAACTAGTTCTCCTCAAAAAAGCGGGCGAGCCGCCCGCGATCCCAATTTAGGCCAAGAACTTCTCTGACGCTAAACTAGCTATCCAAGAACGCTTCGCAAAGCATCGACAATGCTTTGGTGGCTGTAGTCTCGTTTTACTCGATCCATAGCATTGCGCCGCAAGCAACTCCAGAGATTCTCATCATTATAAAGCTTTAGACAGGCTTCTGCAAAATTATACCCAGAATCTCCCGACAACATCTCTTCAGGTCCCCACTCTAGCTGTTTTTGGGCTAAACGAGAGCCAACAACAGGAATTCCCCGCGAGGCCGCTTCGATGATTTTCAGCGGTATGCCTGCGGCAAGCTGCGCCGGGGCAATAAAGATTCGGCATCTATTGTACCATTCATCCAAGTTCTCCACGAATCCCAAAAACCTTTCGGTGTCGGTCGCGTATTTCAGCAAATTCTCAGAATTGTATTTGCCCATACAGTACAGAGTTATGTTCTCTTTCGATCGCTGTCGTATCAGAGGTAGCGAGTTTTCAATAAAGTCGATCAATCCAACTGCATTCGGCGCATCGTCAGAGTGAACGGCTCCCACAAAAAGGATCCCACTACGATCGTTGAAGCCGCGTGGAGACAATCTAATTTCTGAATAGTGCCTAAGCATCCGTATTCGCGGGAATCCCAAATCTTCAAGCTGAGCTCGCTCCGTTTCAGAAATGGCAAACACGCTATCCGAATCAATAGCGGCCCCCAACTCTTTTTGCAGAAGCGCCTTCTCCTCGCCTATTGAAAGAGGCATTCCTTGCAATCGACGTTCGTTAATCTCGCGATTCGCGAAAATCGCCTCAGCATCGTATATGACTTTGAGGTAGGGTCGTGATCGTTTGGAATCGAACACTACCGAACCAAGGGAATTCAAATTGTTTGGACGGGAAATAATGACTGCATCGTAGTGATCTTTTCGCTTTTGCCAGAAATCAGAGAAGCCTTCATTCCCTATTCCCAACGCAACCTCCACTTCCCTCGGAGTGTCCCGATAGACATCCGCATAATCGCTTTTCGTCCAAAATGTTGGTAGCAGCGTAACCGAATGCCCCAATTCAATGAGCGCGTCTAGCATGGCTCGCGTCCTTGGGAAACCCGCTCCCATGTGGGAAAAAGGTGGAGCATCTTCGATCCATAGAATTCTTTTGCCCTGAGCTTTTTCAAAGAATACTTCGACTGGATACGCGCTCTCCGATGGGAGCGATCCTAAACTAGCTTCGCGATGTCGCAAAAGAACGTTGCGATTGGACTCCAGCAGTTGGGCGCATCGGCTCCAGTCATACCTGTACTCCAAATGTCGTTGAATCCGAAATTCCGGATCGTAGACAACTCGATTCCCGGTATCAGCGATTCGGAGGCAGAGATCTACATCCTCGTAGTATTCGTCTGAATACAATAGATCGAATCCCCCGGCTTCTTCAAATACCGTTCGCTTGACGAGTAAAGCGGCCCCCGAGCAATAGGCCACTTCTCGCCGGTATTGGACGCGAAAATCATCGGGATTCCAGCCTCGACCGAATGACCGGCAATGCCCCGAATTGAAAAGCAAACCTCCCGCCTCTATCAATTCCTCTTCAGAATCGAGATGCATTCCTCCTACGGCGCCCACCCCCTCAAGCTTTGGAAAACTGAGCACTAGAGCTTCCAAGGACCCTTCCAGCAATCGAGCATCTTCTTTCATGAAAAGCAGGAATGGCGAGCGAGCCTGGCTCGCCCCTTCATTCCACGCTTGAGACATCGACGCGATCTCATCTACTCGGCAAAAACAGACCCCTTCCACAAGAGACTCTAGCTTCGAGTAGTTTTGAAGATCACGTTTTTCCGCGACGACGATTGCCTCGATGCCTTTCACTTCGCCACGCGACAGGGCGCCAATTGAATTTAGTAAAAACTCAGGAGAGTTGCGAAGTGGGATAATTATGGATACGTCTGGATTCTCCGTCCGAGGCACACTGACTACCTCGTTTCGTTCAACAAAATCCTGATACGAGCAGAAAGTTTCAAATTCGCGGTCTGAACAATCGTTGGCGAAGAGGTTTGGCATGAAGCAGCAGCCCCTGCGATTTCGCAAATAGACGGTCTACATGCAAGCCTAGATCTTTATGCTCATCAAACTCGAAATACCTGAGCGCTATGATTCCGAACTGCCTATCGACTACGAGACAGGAGCGTCTTCGGATGACTTCTTTTCGTAGGTTTTCGCAATCGCATCTTCCAGCTCAACAGGTTTAAACGGCTTTGTCAGATAGTCATCCATTCCCGCTTCATAGCACTTCTCTCTGTCTTCTTTCATGGCATTCGCCGTCAACGCTATAATGCGTGGCCGCTCTTCACCCCACTTGGCGATGACCTGGCGCGTCGCCTCGAGACCATCCATCTCTGGCATTTGAATATCCATGAAAATGAGATCGTAAGCGCCCTCCTCCAAAGATTTAATGACTTCCAAACCATTATTAGCCACGTCTATCTTGTATCCCAGTTTCTTGAAAAGACGCGTCGCCACCTTTTGGTTCACAAGATTGTCCTCCGCCAGAAGAATGGACATAGGCATTCTTTCGCCTAGTTTCTCTGTAGACTTTTCGGCTTTCTTCACAGTTCGCTCAACCTTGCCAACTGACTCGAGCATATGCCGCTTAGTGCTAGCTAGCTTGCTAGGCTTAAGCTGGGACATCACCTTTCCTGGCTGGTCTCCACTTGTGTGAACAGATCCCAATGGTCCGCAAAGCACCACTGGGAGTTCAGCTACTCCGCACTGTTTTCGTACGGCTTCGATCGCCTCGTCCCCACTTAATCCATCAATTCCCGACTCAATAAAAGCCAAAATCAATTCTTTGGGATCTATATCTACTTCTTCAATACTAGCAACCGACTCGAGGGGAACGGGAATGGCGCCAACGGATTCTATTTGGCTGCTTAGAGACGCTCGGCTGAATTCCTTGTGTTCGATTACCAAGGCTTTTTTGCCCGAAAAATCGTCTACATTCACAACCTCGGACGTTAGCCCGCCAATCGCAGACTTGCTGAATGACACCGTAAAATGAAAAGTGGAGCCCTCAGTGATGATGCTTTCCACCCACATGGTACCGCCCATCAGTTCCACAAGATTCTTGCTAATCGAAAGTCCTAGTCCCGTGCCGCCGTATTTCCGGGTAGTCGACGCATCTACCTGGCTGAAGGATTCAAACAACCTGCCAACCCGATCTTCCGGGATGCCTATGCCCGTGTCCTGGATTGAGAACTGGGCCTTCAGTTGGCTATCGTCCTCCTCGACCTTCCCAACTTTTATGCAGACGCCACCCTTCGAGGTGAACTTCACCGCATTGCCTACTAAGTTTACGATCACCTGCCGTAATCGTGTTGGGTCGCCGAGAAGAGATGTTTCAATGCCGCTATCGATAACGTAGGCAATATCCAGCCCCTTTTCTGTAGCTTGTAGGGCTAAGGTATCAACGGCTTCTTCTACACAATCCCTTAGATCGAAAAGGATGCTTTCCAGCTCCAGCTTTCCGGACTCGATCTTCGAGAAATCAAGTATGTCATTGATAACTACAAGCAAGGCTTCACTGCTTGCCCGGGTCGTATCCACGCATTCACGCTGCTCCTGAGTTAGATCCGTATCGCTAACGAGACCTGTCATTCCGATAATGCCATTCATCGGCGTGCGAATCTCGTGACTCATGTTGGCAAGGAAATAGCTCTTGGACTTGTTCGCCTCTTCCGCTTCCAGCATGGCGGCCCGCAGTTTTTCCTCGGAGCGCTTCTGTTCAGTGATTTCGTGAAAGAACCAAACCCGGCCGTAAGACTCGCCCAACGGCGAACAGATCGGGAATGACGCTTGCTCAAATATGCGGCCATCCACAAGCTCCAAAACGTCTTTGATGGTCTCGGTTTCGCTCGCCGAAATCGAATGGGCCTTTTCTAGGAAAGCCTGTGGCTCTGGCATAAGTTGAGAAGCCATTTCCCAAATCTTACCGGGATCCCCTCCATCCATCACGCTTGGCGATAGTGACCAGATCTCGTGGAAGCGCTTATTGTAGTTCGAAACGATTCCTCGCTCGTTCACGACGAGGATACCATCAGTAGACGCTTCCGATTGAGCTTTGAGAACCGAATTGTAGCGTTTGAAGAAGTTTTGCCTGCGCTTACTATGGGTAACATCCGTTCCGGTGGCTACTATGGTAGTGATGCGGCCCTTCTCGTCTCGAACCGCCACTGTACGGAAATAGACGTCCAACACGCGGCTGGATTCAGTTGTCATCTGGACATCTCCCTGCCAGTGCCCGTATTCCTGCGTTTCCTGAACGATTTTCTCAAAGATCGCCGAATCCTCGAATAATACTGCGGCGCCACCCGAATTGTTCAGCTGATCAATCGAGTCGTATCCAAGAACGCTGACAAAAGAATTGTTGTGATAAACCCCTTGGCTTTCTAGATTCATCATCAAGATGAAGTCGCTAGAAACTTGCACTGCGGCTGACACCATTCGCAGACGCTCTTCAGACTCCTTCCGAAGCGTAACGTCTTCAAAAATTCCATACCAGATCGTGGAACCGTCCTGAAGCTTTTCGGGTATAGCTTTGGTAGAAACCCACTTCTGCTTTCCGTTTGGCCCATTGACACGATACTCGAGATAAAGCGGGTTTAAGTGCTTGGATGAAACCTCCAGACTCTCGTAAACGCGTTCAAGATCCTCGACGAAAACCGCGCCTATGGCGATTGACGCGTCTTGCATCACGTCATTAGCCTCAACTCCCAACAGATCTTTAATCTTTTCACTAATGAAAGGGAACGAAGGTTCTCCCTCGTGATTGATTTCCAGGTGGAAGTAGACCCCAGGAACTTGCGAGCTCAAACGCTCGAGCTCGTTTGAGCTGCTTTCTAACTCCTTCTCGATGCGGCGAGCCCGAGTTACGTCTTCAATGACTAAAATAGTTTCCTTTTCACTCGCGTTCCTAGTCGAGAGCACAACCGTCTTAGACTCTCCCTCTAAACTGAAGGTCGATTCACGCGATGCAGCCTTTGGCTCCGTAGTCGCATTTTCTAAAAACTGCTCCAATGCCAAGTCCTCGAAATTCGGGCACAGTTGGTCCAACGCCTTTCCCTGAACGCTAGAGGCGGATATTCCCAGAAGGTTTCTTGCCGCTCGATTTATGAATCGTATGCGCCAGCTTTTGTCTTCCACACCCGAGCCTTCGCTTAGAACAAGGCAGATTATACCATCAGTCGATCGATCCAATGCTCCCGAAAGAGCGGACTCGTATTCAGTCGGAGCCAATCCTGTTGGATGCAGCATCCAAACCGATTCGCCTTCGCCTATTGACGCTTTCAAGACTTCGCACGATTGGGGACCTTTCTCTGATGGCGAGGCAAGCGGGAGGGTGGCTACACCGCTGGAGCCTTCCAGCGAGTTCCCCAAGTTTTTGAAATAGGCCTCCAAAGGCGTATCCGATAGGGATTCCGGATCGGATGAATTCGCTAGCAGTTCACTGGCGGCTCGATTGGCCAATTGAACCCGCCCGGCTTTGGCGATGATCTGTGCAGAGGGAGACTTTTGAAAGATCTCTTTAAAATTTGGGCCTGTAGATTCCATGAGGCGCTGAAGTGGATAAATGCGTCGCTAAATTTATAAACCGCCCCTCGACAAACCCGAATTCCGCGTCGATTAATCGCGCTATCAGACTAGCCTTAAGACTACCCATAGATTCGGCAAAAACCACGTCGACCTTAGAGACACTCACTTAAGAGTATGGATTTTCGCTCCCTTGACTTACTTTACCTCAATCTCGGCAGTTTTGAACTGCCCAAATGGAATTCCCGATTACCTATGGGATTCATCCGCCTCCAACATTCGATACTAGTTGGAAATGTCGAAAATACGGTGGAGGCGCAGTAGTTCTATTACCGATTGCACCGGCGCTTGCACCCGCTTGAGCTGCAAATTGGGTTCGTCACCCGATAAGCGTTTGTACACGCCTAGAAGAGCCCCCACTCCCGAACTGTCGATAAAGTCCACCTTTTCGAAGTCGAGCTCTACTCGACTCACCTCGGGCGACCAAATCGCGTCAACATGCTTTTTGAAATCTCGTGACGATGACGCGTCGAGACGATTAACACTCAAGGCTGCGTGAAGGACACCGCCTTCGATCTTGCCTTCAACTATTGGACTCATCTGGGTTTTCTGGAATAGGTTTCAAGAAGAGCCGCCTCCTCTAGAGAGAACGATCTCTTCGTCCTTTCTACGACAAAAGCAGCCCCTCTCTTGAATGCGTTCGCAAGCAAAGCTCGAACTTTACTCTGATTAACGCTACCTGAAAAACAGCGTTCACAGAGCAATTGAGAAAACCGCTATTGAAGGCCCGTTTTTAACCGATCTACGAAATTGGATCGGAAACATGAACAGGAATTCCCACGAATCAGACTCGGAGATCGCAGCCTACTGGGCAGAGGCATCGACAACCTCAGGCAGGCTGCGCAACAATATGAGGATTCGTGTCAAGAGATTGACGTGGGAAGCCGTCGTGGGCGGAGCCTCGGTCCTAAAACGTATATTCGACATTATCGTATCCGGCTTGGCCTTGATTTGCCTTTCCCCCGTTTTTGCCGCCACCGCTATTCTTATCGAGCTAGAGGATCGAGGGCCCATCTTAATATGTTTATTACGGCTCAAGCGGCTTATTACTGTTACCGAGACAGGACCTTCAAGCTTGCTAGCGCCGGACATTGCCCAGCGTTTCTTAGCCGTCCCAATGAGTCCTTTCCTGAACAACTGAATGCTGAAGGGCTGCCACTAGGAATTCAGTCTGATTATATCTATGAAGAGCGTTTGTTTAAGCTTTTCGAGGGCGATCGTCTAGTATTCATAACCGACGGGATCTATGGGGCCGAAAACCAGGCAGGAGAAATGCTTGGATTGAGTGGATTCGCCCGATACCTGCCACAAATCTGGCAAGGAGGCTTTGAAGAGGTACCCGAAAATGCCCTAGCAGT
>MDTA01052051.1_pt1 | contig 20271 bp, 16 predicted proteins | sample 811151 | NCBI WGS metagenome assembly MDTA01 (sample SAMN05326648, study PRJNA326480) | marine metagenome | isolation source: seawater | place: Indian Ocean: South | collected 2010 | reverse complement strand
TTACGGCTGCACCATTGGACGCTGATCAACTGACCTCTAACTCCCAAGGCTGGCTTCGGGTCACCGATCGTCGGGAAGCCATCGCATTAGCGTGGCGACAGAGGCAGCCACAGGACTTGGTTTTGGTCGCTGGAAAGGGCGCCGAAACCCACCAAGAAATCAAAGGTCAGCGCCATCCTTTCGATGACCGGAAGGAGCTAAGGCGCTTGATGGAGAGACCATGCTAAATACGGCTTACGTCTTGGCACAGAGTCGCCGGTGCGGTTGGACCGTTCTAGGGCCTCGAGAGGTGGAGGTTCGAGGTTTAGGTACCGACAGCCGAGCCGATTTATCGGGTCAGGTTTTTCTGGCTCTGGTGGGTGAGTCTTTCGATGGTCACGATTTCATCGACGTTGCGGTCTCTCGAGGAGCCTCCGCCCTCGTCGTGCAGCGGCTTCAAGCCCCGACGATTGCTCGACGCTTTCCCGATCATTTGGTGGTTGGAGTCGAAGACACGCTCTTTGCCTTGGGGTCATTGGCTCAAGCTTGCCGTGATCACGATTCACGCCCATTGGTTGCGATCACGGGGTCAGCAGGAAAGACATCCACCCGACTCGCATTGGTACAGGCCGCCGAAGCGGCAGGGTTCAAGGTTCATGCAACACCAGGAAATGAAAATAATCGAATTGGTGTACCCCGATTTTTGGTGAACCTGCCGGCGCCAAGGGAGGAAGCGAGTACGCCTGAGGAATTAATTGTCGTTGAGGTGGGCACTTCCGAACCGGGAGAAATCGCTCGATTAGGGGCGATCACACAACCGGATGTGGCTGTCGTCGTTAGCGTCTCGGCTGCCCATACAGAATGTTTGCTCGACGAAGATGGCGTCGCCCACGAAAAGGGAGATTTGTTGCGCTCCTCAGGGCGCTCGGCGCAATGGGCGGTGGCTGATTCCGATCCTCGCCTCTTGCAAGCGGCGAGCGAAGGCCACCGCCAGTTGGTGTCTCCGAACCCGGCACGCTTGATCACTACATCCTGGCAAGGGGCACCGGACCATTTAAAGGCGAACGGAGCCAAGGTACTGGCGGTTCTTGAGGCTTTGGGTGTGGAGATCGATCAGAAGGTGATCGAAGCCAGCGCTTATGCAGCGCCTTTGGGTCGAGGCGGGGTGATTGATGTTGGTTTACTCCGGATCATGGATGATACCTACAACGCCAATCCTGCATCGATGAAAGCTGCGCTCAAGGCGGCTGCACAACAGGCGAAGGAACGTCCGCTCGTCGTTTGCTTAGGGGAAATGCGAGAACTTGGTCCGGCCAGTGAGACGTTGCATCGAGAAATTGCGGCCGAAGCGGCGGACTGCGGCGCCGTACAGATTTATTTGGCCGGTCCCTATGGCGCTGCCTCTGAGTCCATTGCCCGAGAAAAAGGCTGCCAAGAGGTATTCTTGGCAGCGGATGGGGCCGATCTACAAAAAGAGCTTTATCGAATTCCTCGGAATGCCTTCGTCTTGGTCAAGGGCAGTCGAGGGGCAAAGATGGAGCGGATTGTTGAAGCCCTTCAGGCACAGGCGGGAGCTTACTGATGTTCTATGCGCTGCTCTATCCCTTAGCGGAGCACGTCGGATTCTTTAATCTGTTTCGTTACACGAGCTTTCGCATCATCGCTGCCGCTTTGACCGCCTTGGTACTCGCTTTGTGGGTCTTTCCTTGGGCGATCGAGAAGCTTCGGGGATTGGGCACTCAGCCCATCCGTGAGGATGGGGTTCAGGAGCATATCGAGACCAAAGCGAAAACCCCAACGGCTGGGGGGACCGTGATCATCAGTTCGGTGCTGTTGGCAGTCCTTCTGTGGGGGGATCTGACGAACCATTTCGTCTTGGCCACCCTCGTGGTGATGGTCGGTTTTGGTTTGGTGGGTTGGTACGACGATTACCGAAAGATGAAGTACAACGACCCGAAGGGACTCTCCGGCAAGCTTCGACTGGCGATCGAGTTTACGATTACCTTCGTCGTTATCGCCTGGCTCGTTCAGGGTGAAGCACAACTCAGTACACGTTTGGATTTACCCTTCTGGGGAACCGATCCTACTCGGCCCGATCTACGCCCAGACATGGGGCTTCTCGGGATGGTTCTGATCGGGGGCTTCATTACGGTGGGGACAGCCAACGCCTGCAACCTCACCGATGGGCTCGACGGTTTAGCCATTGGACCCGTGATCGTTTCTGCTGCGGTCTTGCTGATGTTGGCTTACATCGCGGGGACACCCCTTGGACTGGTGACTGAATGGGGAGCGTCCGGAGCTCCCATGGGCGATCCTGGGGATCCTGCGAAGGCTTGGGTTTTGGCAGATTACCTCAAGATTATCCGCGTTCCAGGGGTTGAGGAAGCCGGAGTGGTTGCTGCGGCGGTGGTCGGTGCTGGATTTTCCTTCCTCTGGTTCAACGCCCATCCTGCTGAAATTTTCATGGGGGACACGGGCTCCTTGGGGCTTGGCGGTGTGCTCGGCATCCTCGCTGTCATGACCAAAAAGGAACTGTTTTCTGCGGTTCTGCACGGGCTGTTTCTGTTCAACGCACTTTCGGTGATTATTCAGGTCTTTTGGTACAAGCGAACCGGGCGTCGGGTCTTTCGGATGGCGCCCTTTCATCATCATCTTGAGCTCGCTGGCTGGAAAGAGACGAAAGTTGTCGTCCGGTGGTGGATCTTATCGATTGCGTTGGCATTGTGCGCCATCGCCTTGTTGAAGGTACGGTAAATGGGGCGGGTTCTCGTCGTTGGGTTTGGCCGGAGTGGGCAAGCAGCCGCTCGGCTGCATCGAGCGCGTAACGATGGTCGAACCCTGTCTGTCTACGATGATAATTCTGGTAATTTACGGGCAGCTGAAAACCAGGGTGTTCAACCTTGGGATGGCTGTATCACCGATGTCGAGCAGGCGATTTGGAGCCCTGGGATCCCGCTATCGCACCCCCTTGCGACAGGGCTTGCTGCAGCGGGCTGTGAAATCCTAAGCGAAGTTGCCTTTGCAGCTCCCGATCTGCCCCCTGTTATTGGGGTCACGGGCACCAATGGAAAGAGCACTGTCACCGGTCTTCTCGTGCACTTAATCAGCCGCTCTGGAAGGCATGCAGTCGCAGCCGGAAACATCGGCACACCCGTCAGTGAGGTGGCTCTTCAGACAAAGAATACAGCTCCCGAAATCGTGGTGTTAGAACTTTCAAGCTATCAGTTGGAGCTTCCCTTGGGTCTTTCTCCTGTGGGTGCGATTTTGACCAACTTAGCGCCCGATCATCTCGATCGCTACGCCGATGTGACGACCTATTACCGAACCAAGTGGCGGCTCGTTGAAGCATTATCATCCGCAGGTTTGGCTGTCCTGCCCAAGAACGATGATGCCGTCGAGGCATTGGCGGCTGCGGTCATACCGAAGACTCGGTTGGAGCGCTGCGATGGTTCGCTGGTTGATGGGTGGGTAACGGGTGAAGCTCTCGACAGCCCCAGCGGCCGGATGAATTTAGCGCAAGCTGCCACCATGGCTCGGTACCTCGGGATTCCTGAGGCAGCGCTTCGACAGGGGGGAGAAGACTTTGACGGTCTGCCCCACCGCCGACAGGTGATTGGACGTTTCGGTGGTCGGCTCTGGATCGATGACAGCAAAGCGACCAACGTAGCTGCCGTCGTGGCTGCCCTCCATGATGCCAAGGAGCCCGTGGTCATCTTGCTCGGTGGTCAAGGGAAAGGGGAAGACTACGAACCCATTGCAGACGCCATGATGGGTCGACGTGTGCAGGCGATTTGTTATGGGCAGGATGGAGCCGCTCTCGCAAAAGCCACTGGTGGACAGCGTGTGGAAACGCTCGCCGAGGCGGTGGACATCGCCCGCGACAGCGCCCCGTTGGGTGCCACGATCCTGCTGGCCCCAGCCTGCGCCAGCTTTGACCAATTCACCGACTATGCAGAGCGAGGACGAGTGTTTGCCAGCCTGGCCGCAGAAGGCGGGGGCGATTCGTGAGAAGTCTAGAGATTCAACGCAATGAACGCATCTTGTGGGGCGATCCCATGGTGGTCATGGTGGCCATCGCGCTGGCAGGTCTCGGTTTGATTAACGTCTACGCCAGTACTGGTGTGCATGCAGGCTCTGCATTCTTGAGTCGTCAAGCGACAGGTTTGGCTTTGGGCCTCGTGGTCACGCTGATCGTCACACGTTTACCCTTGGTCTGGATGGAACGACTGGTTTGGGTTGGCGTCGTTGCGCTGTGCATCTTGCTGTTGTTGACCTTATTGAGTCCTCTTGGCGTGATGAAAAATGGCGCTCGGCGCTCCATGAATCTAGGTGCCTTCTTTCTGATGCCCGCCGAGTTGGCGAAACCCGCTCTCTTGTTGTGGACGGCCTACTTCTTCAGCTTGCCACGATCTTGGACGCGTCAAGACGCACTGACCTTTGCGGCGGGTGTGATTCTTCCCCTGGGCTTGATCGTTGGTACAAAGGATTTGGGCACCCCCGTGGTCTTGGCTGCCGGGTTGTTTACCGTCTGGTTTCTTTCGGGAGCACCGTGGCGATACATGGTGCCCACCCTCGGTGTTGGCGCTGGTATCGTCTGGGTTCTGATCGCGACCGCTGGTCATCGCCTTCGCTACGTCAGGGCATGGATGGATCCCTATTGTAGTGCCCGTCCAGCCGGCGGTGATCCTGTGGTCCATCGAGCTTGTCTCGACGAGACCAATGCCCTTCGTCAGAGTTACCAAGCGATCGCCGATGGCGGTCTCTTCGGCACACCCCTTGGCGGTGGGCAGGGACCTTTGCATGTCATGGAAGGGCACAACGACTTTATCGGTGCTTTGGTTGCCGAGCAGTTTGGACTTCTGGGTCTGATCGGTGTGGCCGTTTTGTTTACCATTCTTCTGATTCGAGGCCTGCGAATTGCCGCTCGAGCGCCTTCACGATTTGCGGGCCTCGTTGTTTCGGGAGCCGCGAGTCTCATCTTTATTCAGGCTGCGGTCCACCTGGCGGTGGTAAGCGGAACCATTCCCCCGAAAGGACTGACACTACCTCTCGTGAGCGCCGGTAATTCCAGCATGTTGGCCACCGCTTGCCTCATCGGGTTTATCCTCAACATCGCACGTCATCAAACCGAGTCCGTGACGGGAGAGGAGCCCCGATGAAGCGTTTACTGCTCGCTGGCGGCGGCACAGGGGGGCATTTGTATCCGGCCATGGCTGTTGGTCAGGCCTGGCGTCAGCGTTACGGTGACGATGCAGAACTTTTGTTCGTCGGGACTGCGGACCGGATCGAGGCGACCGCAGTACCCCGAGCCGGCGAACGCTTGGAAACCATCGACATTACAGGAATCGTCGGCTTGTCCGGCTGGCGGAAAGTTCTCGGTCTTTTGCGCCTGCCCAGGGCACTGTTTCAAGCCGTCGGTATTATACGGAACTTTCGTCCAGATGTTGTTTTGGGGGCCGGCGGCTTCGCCAGTGGTCCGACCGTCGCTGCAGCATGGCTCATGGGCTACCCTACAGCGATCCTTGAGCAAAACAGCATGCCCGGCGTGACCAATCGGATCCTCGGAAAGTTGGTGCGTCGCGTCTACACTCAATTCCAAGCCACAGCGCCTTGGTTTGCCGCTCGTAAGGTACGGCGAGTGGGGAATCCTGTGCGCTTGGATCAGTCCCAACCAGACCGTGATCGTGAGGTTGCATCCGAGGCGAAAATTAACCTTTTAGTTCTTGGAGGAAGTCAGGGGGCGCAGGCGCTCAATGAGGGGCTTCCCGCGGCCATCGCGGCCATGCCTGAAGCGTTGCAGATGCAACTTGATATCGTTCACCAAGCAGGTCCCAAAAGAGACTTGAAGCCCATTGAAGAGGCCTACGGGCAAACCCGTGCAAAAGCGGCCGTTCTTCCCTTTCTCGACGACATGCCGGAACGTTACAATTGGAGTGATCTTTGCGTTTGTCGTGCCGGCGCGATGACGGTGACAGAGTTAGCCGTTGCGGGTCGAGGAGCCATCTTTATTCCTTTTCCCTTGGCCACCCATGATCACCAGCGCCATAACGCCCAAGAGTTGGTGGATGAGGGCGCAGCGAGACTCGTGGATCAACGCAACTTGGATCCCCAACTCAAAGACACTTTGGAAGCTTTGACACAAGATCCCGAGGCTCTGCGCACGATGGCAGAGGCTGCGCGGGCTCACGGCCGGCCCGAGGCTGCTCGGGTCGTGGCAGAAGAGTTGGCTGAACTCGCAGGATTGGAACGCTGAGATGGGGATGAGGCGACGGGTGAAGCGGATCCATTTCGTCGGTATCGGCGGAATCGGGCAGAGCGGAATCGCAGAGGTCTTACGGGCGCAGGATTTTACGGTCTCGGGCTCGGACTTGGCCGCGGGTGCAATGGTTAATCGCCTCCGTTCCCAGGATATTGAAGTGACCGTTCCTCACCAGGCTGAAGCTGTCGATGGTGCGGATGTTTGCGTTGTTTCGACGGCGATACCGCCCACGAACCCGGAGGTGATTCGCGCCAATGAATTGAGCATTCCCGTCATTCGCCGAGCAGAGATGCTGGCCGAACTGATTCGCTTGCAAACAGGGCTTTGTGTTGCAGGACAGCATGGGAAAACCACCACGACGTCGATGGTCGCAGAGGTGCTGACTGCCGGCGGTCTGGATCCCACTGTGATCAACGGTGGGGTTCTCGCCAGTCTCGGCAGCAATGCCCGATACGGCAAAGGTTCTTACCTGGTTTGCGAGGCTGACGAGAGCGACGGGTCCTTTCTGAGCCTTTCACCCACCTATTCCATCATCACCAACCTTGCCGGTGCGGATCATTTGGAGAACTGGCCTGGTGGTATGCCCGAACTCCAAGAGGCCTTTCTGCGCTTTGCGAACTCGGTTCCATTTTATGGTCAGAACGTCCTGTGTCATGATGATCCCTATCTGCGAGAGATGCTGCCCGATCTTACCCGTCCTTATGTGACCTATGGCTTGGGTGCGACGGCGGATTATCAGGGGACTGATTTAGAGTATGGTCCCGGTTGGACTGCCTTCTCCGTTGCTCATCACGGTCAAGATTTAGGCCGAATTCGAATGCCCGTACTCGGCGCCCACAATGTTCGTAATGCTTTAGCTGCTGCCGCCATGGGCATCGAACTGGGTGTGGAGATGACAGCCATACGGAGCGCACTGGAACAATTTGCTGGGGTGGGCCGCCGCTTCGAAATCGCTGGCGAGGTCAACGGGGTCATGGTGGTTCATGACTACGGCCACCATCCAACGGAAATAGAGGCCGTGCTGAAGGCGGCTCGACGAGCGTGGCCTCAACGACCGATTAGAGCGCTTTTTCAACCTCATCGTTACAGCCGCTTTCGGGATCAATGGGACGAGTTCACAGCCTGCTTCGATGCGGCTCAGAACGTTGTTGTTTCTGATGTTTATGCTGCTGGCGAAGCCCCTATCGAAGGGGTTCACCCAGAAGCTTTTGCCGAGGCAGCCCGGCGTCGAGGTCATCGAGGCGTCCGCTATGCAGGGCACGTATCGGATGCGGCAATAGAACTATCTGATGAGTCTGAATCGGGCGAAATACTCATCCTTTTTGGCGCGGGTGACATCCATCGACAGGTGTCTCCGGTGATGGGACGACTGGAAGGAGGCACTGGGTGAAGACAAGCACTCGGACCGAGACGCGAATTGAAACGCAAACCGAAACTCGACAGAATCGTCTTGAGCATCGATTGGGGGGTGGGGTCCTTTATGACCAGCCGTTGAGCGAGTTGTGTTCTTTCGGTGTGGGAGGACCACTTCAATACCTCTACAAACCGGCGACAACCCATCAACTTCGTGAGGCGCTTCTGGTCTCCGCTGAACTTGCGATCCCCATACGATTTGTGGGCATCGGGAGTCGAATGCTGGCGGGAGACTGGGGATTTAAAGGCCTCGGAATTCGGCTGGCCGGAAAGTTGGCTCAGGTCGAGGTTGACCCTCAGGATGATCGCTACCTCTTGGTGGGTGCAGGATGTCCCATTGAGACGTTGTTACCGTTCGCTTTGGAGCGAGGGATCGATGCCAGCTGTTTGGCCGGATTGACCGGTAGTCTGGGTGGCGCCCTTTTGGCCGGTGATCCGGGCTATGACGCCGAGCTTCGAACAATGATCGACAGCGCTGAGGTGATCGATCGCGAAGGTGAAGTCCGTTGGGTTGTTCGAGCCCGATCCCAAACAATGGCTCGGTTGGGCGGTTTCGCTGCGTTGACTCGAGTGCGGTTGGGACCCTGCGATCCCCATTTGGACCGAGAGTTGGCAAGGGCACGAGCCAAAGCCTGCATGGAGTTTCGGCAAGCTTTTCGTCCCGAAGGGCCTTTCCTCGGACCCATCTTTCGCAATCCTGAGGGACAACTTGCATCTCACATGGTGGATCGGGCTGGACTGCGGGGCGCTCGGATCGGTCAAGCTCAGTTCTCCCTCGTTCAATCAAACTATCTGGTGAATTTGGGTGGAGCGACAGCCCGGGATGCCCTCGAACTCATGGATCTCGCCACCTATCGGGTGAAGCGAAAGCTCGGTGCAAGTCTCCAGCTTGAAGTTCAACTCATGGGGGCATTTTAACGATGACGCGTTTGGGTAGCGACATTCCGTCCTCCCCACCGTCCTCCGGGTTTCGGGTGGCTCCCTTTCTGTTGGCGGCCCTTTGTTGCGCGCTGATCGCATGGACCGCGAGCCTCGCCGCAGAAGGTGATCTGTTTCGAATTCAGAAATTGGACATCCGCGGTTTGAGTCCGGCTGAAGTTGAGGTGGCAAAAGTTTATGCAGCGGTTCCCGTCGGTACGCTTCTTTATCAAGTGGATGTCGATGCATTGCGGCGACGCCTGCAGTATTTGCCGGGGATCACACAGATCGAGATTAAGCGTGAGCTACCGAACCGACTGATCATCGAGTTGCTGCCGGATCAGGCACGGGCAGCAGCCTTGGTTCAAGGCCGTCGAGTTTTATTAAATCGTCAAGGCCTCGCCTTTTCCATGGACGAAAAAACGCAGGATCTTCCACTGATCGTCGGTGCCGAGAGCGGGGCTGATTTACGTTTGGCCGTCCATGCGGTGAGTGCATTTGCTGCGGTTCGAGAACCGGACGAGTTAGCCATGGTTCAGGTGGGTCCCCTGGGCGTCAGTGTCTGGGATCGAGCTGGCGTGGAACATCGTCTTGGAAAACGTCGACTCAGAGAGCGTTTGGATCGAGGTCGTCGAGTGTTGAAAGAGGCGAGCCGACGAGGGGTCCAAATCGATCGATTACTGCTGGACGACGAGGGGCACCCCAATCGGGTCGTCGCTCGATTCGGACGGCCAGGGTGAAGGGGGCATCATGAGGGGGTACAGCGATTATTTCGTTGGGCTAGATATCGGCACTCGAACGGTACGAGCGGCGGTCTGTGCCAGTGAGCCTGGGGGGACAGAGTTGACGCTGCTCGGTTTGGGTGAGGTGCCGAGTGAGGGAATGAATCGCGGGGTCGTTGTGGACATCAGCGCAGCGAAGAATGCGGTGCGCCGTGCCATCGAGGCGGCCGAAGTTGACGCGGGTGTGGAGGTCGAGTCTGCATTGGTCGGGATCGCCGGCAGTCACATTCGCTCACTGAACAGCTCAGGCATCGTCGCCATCAAGGGGACGGAGATTACGCCCAATGACGTGCGCCGTTGTGTGGAGGCAGCGAAGGACAACGCCTTACCCTCGGATCGGCGTATCATTCATGCCCTGCCCCAAGACTTTAAAGTGGATGACCACATCGGCGTGCGAGAGCCGGTGGGAATGAGCGGCAAGCGGCTTGAAGCACAAGTTCATGTGGTCAGCGTGTCCGTTAATGCCGCCAACAACGTGGTGAAGTCGGTTAAAGCGGCAGGCTTTGAGGTCGAGGATGTGATCCTCGATCCCTTGGCTTCTGCCGCAGCCGTGCTCGATGATGATGAGCGTCAACTGGGCGTCTGCGTCGCTGATCTCGGCTCCGGAACGACGGACCTTGCCGTGTACAGAGAGGGAGCGCTCATTCACAGCCGGGTCCTTCCCTTGGGTGGAGAATCCTTAACGAAAGCCATCAGTGCAGCCCTTCTCACACCGTTTTCAGAGGCAGAGCGAGTCAAGGTCGAGGCCGGAGCTGCCTGCGCTCATTTGGTCGAGCCTGATGATTGGATGCAAATCGGTTCAGTGGGTGGCCGAGCCAGTCGAAAGGTTGATGTACTGAGCGTTGCGCGAATCATCGAGGAGCAGATGTCTAGCCTTTTCGATGCCATCCTCGCTGAGTTGGAGAGCAACCACCTGACCCAACATTTGGGTGGCGGTGTGGTGATTACCGGTGGTGGCGCGCAGATGCGTGGAATGGCTGAACTTGCGGAGCGGATTCTAGGATTGCCGGTTCGGCGAGGAACCGTTTCGGGGGTGTCCGGCATCCCTCGGCATCTACGCTCGGAGTCCCTGGCGACCGTGCTCGGTCTTTGTCTTTTCGGGAAATCCCAATCCGGCGACCCACTTCGAAGCGCTCGTCGACATCGAATGGGTGATGGTGATCAAACAGGATTATTCAAAATTACCAAGAGGTTAATGGACTTTTTCTCCGGTTACGGTGAAGCCTGAGAAATTAACTTTTTAAGGGCTCCGCTCTGCGGGCCGAAACATGGAGGCAAGGAGCATCTCATCATGGTCGATTTCGTGGAGTTCATTGACGAAGAATCCGAAAACCCAACGCTGCCTTTGAAGGCCAGTGAATCAAGAGGTTCGGGGACCGGAAAGAAAGTTCGAGGAACACCACGAATCTTAGTCATTGGTACAGGCGGTGCCGGTGGTAATGTGGTCACAACGCTCCACGGGATGGGTCTTCAGGGAGCCGACTTAGCGGCGACCAATACCGATGCTCAGGACTTGGAAGCGTGCCCAGTCGGACAAAAGATTCTCTTAGGTGCCGACATTTGTCGTGGCGAGGGAACCGGTGGAATCGCCGAGCATGGTCACCTTGCGGTCATGGAGAGCGTGGATGCGGTTCAGGCACTCGTTGCGGGCACGGACATGGTCTTCGTCGTCCTGGGAGGTGGTGGAGGAACAGGATCGGGCAGTGCTCCTGAGATTTGCCACATCGCACGGAGCTCGGGCGCACTGACGGTCGCAGTGATGACCAAGCCCTTCGCTTGGGAAGGCCGGAAACGAATGCGGACAGCCAGCGAGGCTTGCGATGCGCTGCGAAACACTGCCGATGCGACCGTCGTTCTTTCGAACGACAAACTTCAGTCCCTTTGTGATGAGAATGCTTCGGTGGAAGAGGGGTACGAGGCCACCGATCGACTTTTGGCGGAAACGGTAAAAGGGCTCGTTCACCTTGCCCAGGCACCAGCCAGTGGCAGCCGAAGCATTAACTTGGATTTCCGTGATGTACGCACCGTCCTGGCTGCCCGGCGGGATGCGCTCATCGGGATCGGTCTCGCCAAAGGTCCTGACCGTGCTGAGAAAGCCTTGGAACTCGCCATAAGTAGTCCCCTTTTGGAGGATGCAACCCTCGAAGGAGCCACCGGAGTCCTTTGTCATATTCGCTATGGTTCCGAAGCACTGACGATGCGCGAAAAGGCGAGGATTGGAGCACTCATTGGTGATGTCATCGATGAAGATGCCGATTACATTTTAGGATTCTGCGCAGACGACTCGTTGACCGATGAGATTTCGGTGATGGTTGTCGCCACAGGCTTCGATGGTGGCGTTGTCGAGAAGCGAGTCGCGGATCGTTCCGATGGCGTTCGAGTCATGGCACCGCAAAGCCGAGCAACGGGTATCGTGGATCGACGCATGCCAGCGCCAGAACCTCAAATCGAGACTCGCCGTGTTCCCCCAAGACCCGTTGTGAGTCACCCAACGCCCGTCGGTCGTCGCCAGTTAAAAAAAGCCGGTGTTCGTCCCTCTGCAAGTCAGGGCGAGTTGTTGATCCCAAGTGCCGGTGGTTTGTCACCGACTGCGCCAGCAGCATCGCCTTCTCGAACCTCCGATCAAATGGTGGCGCGGGGTGAGCGCCTCACGCCGGAAATGACGCCCATACAACCGTCCCTCCCCGAGGTGGCTGCAACGCCTGCTTCTCTGAGTGCAGCGGAACAACGAGCTGCGGAAGGTCAAAGAGCGCCGAAGGTTCGTATCGGAGCGGTTGTCTATGATGAAGAACCAGCAGTCGCGGAACCTGCGGCAGCAGAGCCGAGTTTGGATGGTGAGCCCTCCGCCCTTTATGTGGAGAACCTCACCAGTATTCTACCGACCCATCGTCAGGCGGCGGACCTCTATGCAGAGGAGCCCATCGAGGGGGAGCCCAGTCGAGCGCCGTTCAGTGTTCCTACTTCCGATTCGTTGCAGCGGAACAGTACGCTCCGGGGAGCGCAGTTAACGCCGACAGCCGGTAGTGAACCTATCCACTTGGAATCTCCACAACAAGCGTCCCTTGTGGTCACGGACGACGACATCGACCGTCCTCCGTTTCTGAAGTAGCTCATGGGGTCGGTGTCGGACCTCGCCTTGAATCTGGTCCGCGCTTTGACTCAACGAAGCGCAACGGTCACATTTGCTGAAAGTTGTACTGGCGGCCTCATGGCAGCGACTCTGACGGAGGTTGCGGGCGCTTCCAGCGTCTTTCGGGGCAGTTACGTCCTCTACAGCGATGATGAGAAGACTCGGGTGCTGGGTGTTGGCAGCGATCTTATCAAGCAACACGGTGCGGTGAGTGAGGCTTGCGTCCTTGCCTTACTGGAGGGCTTGGCCGAAGCCCACGGTCCCTGTTATGCTGCAGCTGTGAGTGGGATCGCAGGTCCTGGTGGCGCTCGAGTTGGAAAGCCGGTGGGTACGGTTTGGATCGCCGTGGCCTCTCCACGGGCGCGCTTCAGCCGACGTTTCCAGTTTGAAGGTGATCGATCGGCGGTTCGACGGCAAGCTGTCGAAGTGGGGTTTCGGGGGCTAACCAAGTTGGTCCATGAGAAGGAGAGTCCCTGGTGAGTGGGTGGTTTCAAGCAGCACCAGTTCATGTGCCTGAGCGGGCAGTGGTCGTTGTCGATCTCGGCGCTCAGATCTTTCGTGTTGCGCTACTCGATGGAGATGGCTGCACTCTGGCATTGCAAGAGGCTGAAGCCGTGGGGGTGGATCGCCAGGGTCTCTTGCAGGACCTGGCACCTGCGGCCGAGTTGTTAGCGCGCTTGGTTCGCCGGGTTGAAACACTGGCCGATCATGAAGCCGAAACCATCCTAACCACCGTTCCAGGCCCTCTACTGCACAGTTACAGTAGTGATGGAAAGGTGGCTGTCCCCGAAGGTGTCGTCCAATCAGCTCATTTGTTACGAGCCGCAGAACATGCCGTATTCAGTGAAGAGATCAGTCCTGGAAGTCGATTGGTTCATGCACTTCGGAGAGCCTGTCGACTCGACGGTCAGGACCATGTGCTTCGCCCCACAGGCTTGGCTGGGCACCGGCTTGCGGTGGACTTCTTCTGGGTTCTCCTTGAACAGAGGGCAGCCGAGGCCATCGATCAACTCTTCATGATGGCCGAACTCCCGAAGCCCATCTTCGTCGCCAGCCCATTGGCGACAGCCATCGGTGGTCTGACCCGTGATGAAGCGATTTTGGGTGCGGTGAGTGTGGATCTCGGACATGCCGCGACGGGGATGACGGTGTGGCGGGATGAGGTTCCTCAAGCCCAGTTTCATCTCCCCTGCGGAGGGCGCCATTTGACGGGCGATCTCAAGCAGGTTTTTCAAGTCTCGAGCGAGGCGGCACTCGACATCATGAAAAGTCAGATTCCCGCCGTTGCCGAGATGGCCGACGAAGAAGGTCGTATTCGGGTGGGACGCAAACGAATCAAGCGGCGCAAAGCGGCTCGAGTTCTTCAATCTCGTCTCGAGGATACGTTCCATCGAGTCCGCGGTTTGTTGTCGACTCAAGGTTATTGGACGGAAGCCAAGAATGGAATCGTGCTGAGCGGTGGGGTCTCTCGGCTTGAGGGGGTTCAGGCTTTGGCTGAAACGGTCTTTGAATGCTCGGTTCGTATTGCGGGTATGGAAGCAGAAGAGCGTCAGTGGACTTGGCCGCCTACCCATGAAGAAATTGTTAGTTTGAGAGCTCGTCCCGATCTGGTGACGTTGGCTGGTGCCCTGGAATTTGCCCGCCTGAACATTCTCAACCTCGGCGTTGTGAAACGCGGTCCCCAACCAACGACCACTGGGGTTCCTGCACCTCAGGTCCATGACCTCCGGGGCGCCTTGGGCGAACTCGAGGCTGATTTGTAAAGCCTAGAGGACCAGCAGCAACACAATAACCGCCAGAAACACGGCGACGGCACCACCGAAGAGCCCCAGCATCAGCCAGTCCTTCGAGGGGGGAGTCGAGGGCGGCGTGATGGCCCGTGTTTCATCCCGTTGGGGAACTTCCTCGACCGCAGGCACCGACTTCGACCATTCACCGGACGCATCGAGTTCAAGTTTACGTCCCGGCGAACTAAGCTCCGCACTTTCCATTGCGATCCGGTCTAAGTCGGTTTGGCTGGCGACGACGGTCTCAGGTTCCTCATCTTCCGTCATGTCCTCTGCCTTTGGATTTTCCTCACCAACATCGTCCGCATTGTCCTTGGTCTCTTGGTCTTCCGGCGCAGCTGCCTCTGTGATTTCATGGGACAGGTCATCCAGTTCATCGAGTTCGGCTTGCTGTTCTGGACTCAGAGGCAGGTTCGATTGACTTTCGTCGAGGTCGCCTAGAAATGCCGCTGCAGGATCCACAAAGATCAGGCTACTTGCCCCGACAGTGATTTCGGTGCGGTCCCGGAGCTTCGTACGTTCGGTGATTTCCTTGCCACCTATTTTGACACCGTTTTTGGATTCGAGATCTTCGATCCAGATGCCGGAAAAATCCACATCGAAGCGGCAGTGGCGCCGACTCACGTTGGCTTCATCCAAGCAAATGTCGCAATCGTGATCACGACCCAGAACGAGAAACGGCTTTCGACCATCCAGTAGGATGCGATCCCCTTCTCTCTTGCCGCTCAGCACTCTCAAGTAAGGTGTATTGTCCTCATTCCCCAGGCTGCCCAACATATCGGCAACCATTTGCTGCGCGAGAAAGCTGGTGTGTTCCTCACTGGCAAAATCCAGTTTTGCAGCATGAAAGACCACTTGGGTACCGGCGATTTCGATCCGATCCCGATCTCTGAGGCTGATGGATTGAGCTGTTTCCATTCGTGCACCGTTGAGCAGGGTTCCATGTCGACTTCCCAGGTCTTCGATGAGCCATTCCACTCCTCGTTGCAGGACTTTAAAATGGTGTCGACTGACGGCTGGATTCGCCAAAACGATTTCACAATCGGGTTCTCGGCCGACGAGGTAGCTACCGCCCTCGGCCAGATCGACGAAGCGGCCTTCAGAGACCACCTCAAGCTGAGCTGTCACCGGTCACCACCCAGGCGGAGGACTCGAGTGATCTCAGCGCAGGCATCGATGCCTGCTGGATCTTGGCTTCGAGGTCGGGAAAGGACAGGCTCGCAGACCTCCAGAGCCCGTTGGCTATGTTGGAGATCCACAAGGAAGCGGGCGAAGGTCACGCGTGTGGAGATAAAGTCTGTATCTTGCCGTAATGCTTCTTCGCAGTAAGAAATCGATTTCTCCACATTTCGCTGGTCAACAAAGGTTGCGCACAAAAATCGTAGCGGCTGCATGTTTCCGCGGGCGGCTTGATCGCGCCAGTTCGATTCTGCCCGACGGACTTGGTCGTTGCGAGCGGCGATACAGGACTGAACCTGAACTTCCAGATCTTTGACGGGGCTCATGTCCGCCTCCAAACGCCGGAGTTCAGCGAGGCGTTGACTCGCTTCTTCGCATCGATTGAGTTGGTGACTCAAGAAAGCGCCCAACACCAAGCAATCCGAATAAGCGGGAGCAGCCATCAGGCATTGTTCGATCGTGATTCGAGCCCGCTCATTGTCGGCGACAGCTGTCTCGGGAACCAGCGCAGCGCGTTCTTGATAAACCGAAGCCAACAGGGCGCGGGCATCAGGACGTTGCGGCGCTAACTCTGTCAGGCGAATAAGTTGCACCTCAGCATCATCCAAGTCTTTCTTCACATCGACGCCTCGTGCTTTGTTTCGCTGCACGCGGGAGACGAGCGCGAAGGCAAGATTGTAACGAGCATCGAGGTAGCCTGGATCGATCTGTAAAGCTGACGTGAAGAGTTCCAGTGCACGGTCGTAGGTTTGGCGTTCAAGAAAATAGGCGCCGAGGTTGTTGCGAGCCTCTGGAAAATCGCCATTGGCTTTGATGGATTGGCGATACCAGCGGGCGGCTTCTTCCCGTTCTCCAGCCTGCCAGGCTGCGTTCCCAAGGCCGTTCAAACAAAGGTGATAATCGGGCGTATATTCCAAGCAAAGCTTGAAGGCTTCCCGGGCGCGCGACCAGTTCCCTTGCTTGAGGTACGCCGCCCCCTGGTTCACCAGCGCTCGAGCTTGCGGATGAGGCCCTGTGTGCGCCTTGCAGCCCACCATGAAGAGGCTAAAGATGGCAATATTTCGAATCAAACGGGGAGGACCTCCGCTGACAGTCTACGACGGCCACAGCGTGGAGCAAGGATTGCGTTCAATAACGACAGATCTCATGGCGTAATCGTTCCAGTTCGACTTCCAATAATTTCGTCGACGCTTTCAGCGCCGTATCTTCGCCCGTGCACTCCATGGCACAACGATCATTCGACATTTCGCTGCATTGATAGTTCCCAGCTTCCGCCATGCAGTTCCACCAACAATCTTCCAACGCTTTTTCATCGTCGGTGAGTTTCTTCTGGCACTCACCGCATTGCTCGTAGTTGTTATCTACGATCTCGACGGCATCACCGTCACAGTTCATCTGCCGTTCCACCTGACAGCGGTTCTGTGCACAGCCAATGATACCGACGAGCGCGATGAGGACGAAAATTCGATGCATGTTAGTTCCCGCACGACCTTACAACAGACGGGCTTTGCCTGTCACTGGGCACAAAGCGTGTCGTATTCGATTTCGATCTGAGCCCCGCGACCGGGGATCGAGCCAGGGTTGAAGACGACGGCATTCGCTTCGCGATCATAAAACCAGCCATTTTGACCGCCCTCTTGACCCCGAGCCATCGCATTACCACCCACTCGTACTTCAATGGTTTCCACCATGGGACGCCGGGTCAACCCAAAGGACGCTCTAAAGGCAAAGGTGTCCAAACCGAGGGCTCGCATCATACCCCGCCAATCGTTGGAACAGATATCTTGGGTCAAGCCATTGAGCCGGTTCGCTAGTTCTATGTAACGGCTGCCTTGATCGGCTTCACAGTTGTTTCCAGCCTGTCCCACGATGGCAGAGAAATTGATCAATTCGCGGTTTCTCCAGCCTTTGATGGAGCGGAAGACGTCTTCGTAAAGACCTACGGGACCTCGACTCTGATCTTCCTCATCGCTGATTGCGATGATGTAGAGTTTTGCTTCCTCCCGCAGGAACCCTGCATTCAAACCGCCGTCCACCAATCGGTCGTGACGGAAGAAGTTACGAGCTGCCTCGAGACCGGCTTCCCGGCTGTCGGAACCGTCCCTGTCTGGATTTCGATTGCGACTGACACGAACATTGCACTCGAAGTGTTCGTACAAACCTGGAGTGTCGGCTTGCAGGTACGGTGGGGGGTTGCATGCGGTGTAGACTCCACTCATCTCACCGTCGGCGAGCGTCGTCGTGACGGCGATCTGGAAGTTCACATTGATCTGTTGTGTGGCGAAGCGAATGAACTCGCGAAAGTTGGCAGCTAAGGCGTTCTGAACATCGCTCATGGAGCCTGAGTCATCGACGACCCACAGGACATCGACCATGGGTTCGGCCGCTTGCTCGAAGCGATCGATGTGATGGGTTTCGAGGGTGCCTTCTCCGACCAATGGCACGGTAAAAGCCTGTTCATCACCGTCGTTATTTTCGATGATCAGCAACCCCTCCATCGGACCCGCTTGGCGTGGGAACATTCGGACTCGTACTTCTGCTGTATCGCCGGGGCGAACCACGAGGGGAACGCGTGGGGCTCGGGTAATACGAAATTCCGGGTCTGAGTTTTCTTCGATGGAAAAGCCATTGATCGTGAGATCGGCGTTCCCAAGGTTGTAGATGGTGACCGTTTCTTCGACGCTACCGCAGCCGACCGTTTCAATTCCAAACTCGAGTCGTCCGGGCACCACGTCGATGTCCGGCTCGGCGGGGGTTCCCGAGAAACCAATCGAAACACTACCGGGCCCCTCTTCGTGTTCAAAGGTTTGGGGTGAATCGGTGAAAATCGTGACACCATTACCGCAGAGAGCCGTCGCTTGGGCGCCGCCTTGTCCGCACAGTAGGTTGCCCAATCCACCGGGTACGGGGGGGGAGCGGTGGGGCTGGTACGTACCTGAATCCGTGCCCGCCAGTTGAGTCGGTCGGAAAGCCACCTCGATGCGGTATTCTTCACCGGGTGCGATGAAGATGCCCTCATGATTCCCGAGGATTGAAAACTCACGTTCTGGAGTTTGTTGGGGCTCAAAATTCAGGCCGAGAATCGAACATAGAGTGGAGCCCGTGTTGAGGATTTTGATGGGGAGAATCTTTTCACTGCCGACCAACACCGACCCGAATTGGAGAATGCCGTGCCGTCGTGTCAGTCGACCCAAACCGCCGGCGTTCTCGGGTGTTACCTCAAGTTCGCAAATGGGTGCTCCGCCGCCGTTTGCTGCCAACGAGACGGTCACGCTCTGGTTCGTCGGGTCGGGAACCAGTTCGTTTTCTAAGAAGTCGATCTCCACCGTTGCATTGGCGGCCACCACATCTTGTCGATTGGGGCTTTCGTATTGAACGATCAACTCAATCTGAGCCGTGTCGGGTCGGGGCGAAGGGTTGAGGGTTTCGTCGTCGATGGTTCCTCGCAGTCGAACGGGAAAGGTGAGACCATTCAGCCCTTCGATGATTTGGAATTCTCTGGAGCCTAAAGGACCTCGGATGTCCATCACGTCGCAGTCGAGTCCACCGACATTTGAAATCACGAGTCGCCGCGTGAGTGCGTCGCCGCCCGGAACACGCCCGAAGTGAATTTCCGTGGGTAAGACTGAGATTCTGCAAGCGGGTGCCGAGAGCCCTCCACCTCGTAAGGGGATGATGAACAGGCCATCAGGAGCTCGAGGATCGTTCGTTGAAACCAGGACAGCTCCACTTTTGTTGCCCTCGGTTTCCGGAGCAAACCGAAGTCCTTGGAGTGTCACAGCGCTCGGCTCAAGGGTGCCTGTGGTCGACGAAGGGTCTGTAAAGCTAAATGCTTCATCACTGCCCTCTTGGATGGTTACGCTGGTGATCTGAAGGGCTTGCCGACCGCAACTCGTTAAACTGAGTTCCTTATCGACCACTCCGCCCTGGAAGACATCGCCAAACTCAACAGGGACGGGCGCAGCACAGAGACGTGGAGCGAGTCCATCGGCTGTCAACAGTAGACGTGCTTCCGGATGTTTGGGGTCAGAACTGACCACGACCAGATCTGCGCAATCAGCACCATCATCGAGGGGGCGATAGGTCACCGTAAAATCATGGGTCATTTCCGTGGCCAGGGGGCCCTCAAAATAGGGGGTAGTGAACTCTCCTTCGCTGTATCCAGTGGTACAACTCGGGTCGGTACTGGCCTCAATACGCAGTGCTTCAATAAAGAGATCTTGAGTACCGATGCTCTCCAACTGCAGGTTGGCGACCACCTCTTGTCCGAAGGGAACTTCGCCAAGGGTGACAGAGCGAAGCCCGTCACGATAATTGCCCCCACGATCAAGGTCGTGAATATCTAGGGAGGGCACAGGAAGGCGAGTGATGATTTCTTCTTCACAACTACAGTTGGCAAGAGCCATAGGCAGTATGAAGAAGGCGCTCCATAGAGGTCGTCGCAGCAAAATAGTTCCTCCTGGCACTGGATGCCATAGGTTATCTTGCCTTATCTTCGGGTTGTTCCGCATGGGACAAATGTCGGTCTTGGGGGCGATGATCGCTTGTGCCCAGACACCGATTTCGGTGCCACCGCCAGAAAACGTGCCGCTCGAGACCGTTGATTCGGTTCGTCAGATGCCAAAGAGGGCGAATCGAAGGCGTCAATCGGTGCACAAAAAGCGGAAGCTAAGTGCGGATAAATCAAAGCGAAGAGGTCTCGCCTCAAAGCGACGTCAGCGGATGCGTGTCCTGATGAAACGTTTTCAATCGTTGTCGCCTGTTGTCGTTAGTGATCGGAAAGTTCGTCAACCGTTGCCGTCGGCTCGCCAGGATCTTTGGAGT
>MDTA01002599.1_pt1 | contig 20287 bp, 19 predicted proteins | sample 811151 | NCBI WGS metagenome assembly MDTA01 (sample SAMN05326648, study PRJNA326480) | marine metagenome | isolation source: seawater | place: Indian Ocean: South | collected 2010 | reverse complement strand
AGGCTGGATGCGTAAGTACGGTAACGTATGTAGCTGACCAGTACTAATAACTCAATTGGCTTAATTTATGCACTGAAAAAAATTTTTATATTTGATTAAACAATATTTAAAAAAAACTATAATCGATTTTAATGTTTAAAGCTTGTCCGATTTGTAATCGAAAAAAAACCACTTTAATTTGGAATGGTCCTGTAAGATCTGGGAAAAATAAATGGACAAAAAAACCAGAACAAATTTTCTGGTGTCTTTCATGTGATTTAAGATTTACAAAAAACTTTAGAAAAAATTTACAGGACAACAAAATATTTCGAAAATTATATGATGGTTCAAATTCGATAAGAAAGTATTTGTCTTTTAATAAAAAAAGAGAAAAGTTTAAATTAGAAATTATTAGAAATTATATTCAATTAAAAAACAAAATAATTCTCGAGAGTAATTGTGGTGCTGCAACAAATTTAGATTTGTTAAAAGGAGTTGCAAAAGAAACAGTTGGACTTGACAATGAAATATATAGGAATCATGTTGAAAAAAAACACATTTTTTTTAATTCTATTGATGTTTTAAAAAAAAGCGGTATTAAATTTGATGTTATATTGTCTTTAGCAGAAATTGAACATCAATATGATGTCCAAAAATTTATAAGAAACTTAAAAGGCCTGTTATCTAAAAATGGTCGCTTAGTTTTTAGAATACCAAATTATAATAATATTTATTTATATACACTGGGTAAAAAATTTCAAAAATTTGACTTTAGAACATCTCACAATTACTATTTTTCGGAAAAAAGTTGTGATTACCTTTTTAAAAAAATGAAATTAAAAATAGAAATGAAGAAAGGTTTGCAAGAGTACTCGATTAATCATTTACTTGAGTATTTAAAAACAGGAAAAAGAGTTAGCAAGTTTCCAAAAATATTAAATTCAAAAAAAATAAAAGAATATTCTAAAAATATTGAAAATTATATGGTTTCAACGAGTTTTTTATATGTTTTAAGAAAAATTAATTAAAGATTATTTTTGAACCATAATTCAATATATTTTTCAATATTTTTTCTTTCTTTAGGCAATAGATAGGTTGTTTTAAGTAAATTTTTGCTTGTATTATTCACTCTTATATCCTTGTAAGAAAAATATTTGTCTTTAATAAATTTTTTTTCGTCATTTAAATATAAAAAATGTATATATCTCATATACATATATTCATAAATTTCTTTTATATTAAAATTAATTCTGTTTTTTATATTATCTAAGTTATTAAGTATATTAATAATGTCTCTCTTACTTTTTGCATGTAAACAAAACTTGTAATTTATATGAGGATTATCTCCAGTGTTTAAAACTGGAATTTTACAAGCTGCATATTCATGAGCTATGGTTCCATGGTTAGTAATGATTAATGCTGGTTTACTTTTTATAACTGATTTATGAGAATAATTTTTTTTCAATCTGATTACAGATGGGTAATCTTTAAGAATTGTTTTATGAATATCTCTACTCCATTTAAGTTCATTTGGATGTGGTTTATAATACCATTGATATTTTGTTAGTTTTTTTGATTGTTCCAGAAAAAACTTCATTCGTTTATAAAAATCATCAAAAATCATCGAACGGTATCTATGTGGAGCATCAAGATAACAATGAGGAAATAGAAATATCTTCCTTTTTTTGCTTTTTAGATTTTCATTATTTTTTTTTATTTTATTAAATCCGCTAATTGGCATGTAAGGCAAATTCTTATCAAAATTTCCAGAAAGTCTATCATCAATTAGTCTTTTGCCCTGAGCAAAAGCGATCTTCTTTTTCTTATTTGAAAAAGTATTAAAAATTTTTTTATAATTATAATATGGATATTCCTCTGAGCCATTTTTTTCTACTCTTAATAAATGAAACAATGAATTTCCTCTATTTTTATAAGTTATTTTTACCACAGGTATATTTCTTTTAATAGCCATTCTAACAATAATGCCATAATTTATATAATAGGTATGACTTGGAATTACACATACTACTTTATTTTTGGAAAAATACTTTTTTAGTTCGTCATAAATTTTGTTAGCTCGAAAAAAAACTAATTTAACTCTTTTATTTTTTTCCCTTATAGTATGAGCTGGTGTTGTTCTAAGGTAAGTATCATAAATTAGATCTCCGATTTGAATATTATCTCTTTTAAAATTAACTAAATTATTTAAATTTAATTTATTAAACATTTTGGAATATTTATTATTTTCCTCTTTTGTTAAATTAAAATTATATTCACAAACACCCTCCTCTACATTGAAAGATGCATATAGTATTTTTAACTTCCTAATAAAAAAGGAGTGCACGCTGGATCTTGTTTGATAAAAATCTGTATAAAAATATTTTATTTTTGCATCAAATCTCTTTGCAAATACATTTACAATTATTGACCAAAAATTAATAAATGGGTTCCAATGGAATAAATCCAATAAAATAACTTTGTCAGAAACTTTTATTTTATCTTTGCTCCATATTTTTTTATTTGTAGAAATAAATTTTTCTTCATTTTTATCCAGAATAACTCTTTGTTTTACAACAGTAATAATTTTTTTTAGTTCACTTAGTAAGTTTTTTGAGATCATTTAGTTAATTTCTTTTTTGCTATTTCTATCTTTTAAAGTATCAATGGATATTTGGTTGGATTTACATATAACATAGCTTGAATTTCTTGGAAGAATTTTTTTTTTTATTATTGATTTTCTAGACAAGACATATGCTGCGCCATTCCTGAAATATGTATTAGCTAATTGCTGTCTATACTTTATTTTAATACCTTCTTTAGAAAAAAATTTTAGTTTATCTTTTTCTAATTCAAGCGATTTATATGGATGAAATTTTTTGTCTGTCTCAGAGATAGTCCAAACAGCATCGTATTTTTTGTCGATTAATTTTTTTATCGATTTGACTACATCATGATTTTTCCTCAATGGAGATGTCGGCGCTAGAGAGACCACGACATCAAATCTTTTTTTTATTTTTTTTTCAGTTTCTATCAAAGCATTTTTCAAGACTAATTCTTCACTTATTTTCGAACCAGATAATTTTTTTGGTCTTTTGAATATAAACTTCAACTTATATTTAGCAGCTTCTTTACCAATTTTTTTTGAGTCTGTAGATACTACAGCTAGGTCTATATACTTAATTTCAGAGGCAAATATTCCCGCTCTTCCCACTAAAGAGATGCCATTAATTTTTCTTAAATTTTTGTTTTTAATACCCTTACTTCCTGCTCTTGCTAAAACTACAGCTAAAATTTTTTTATTTTTATACAAACTATACCGATGCTGTTATTGAGAAACTCATAGGAAAAATTGTATTTTTTCTATGTAAGTTTGTTTTATAGCTTTTTTCATATTTTAAAAATGCATTTATATCATTATTGTAAAATTTTCTTTTAAACTCACTCTTTTTTTTATTTGGAACATACTGTAGCGCTTGATCAAGACAATATGCTGCTGCTGTGAAAGGACCTCCACAAAAGTTATGATTGAGCTTGTTAAAACCAATTTTTCTTAAAATTTTCTTTAAGCTATACGGAGTAAATCTAAAGTAATCATCAGGTGCTTGATGTATTTCTCTAATAGTGGGTTCAAAAATGTACAACATACCACTGCTCTTTAAAATTTTTTTGCATTGTTTGAGTAAGATCTCATGATCAAATATATGATGCATTAAGTTAGGGATAATTATTAAGTCTGCTGAATTTTTTGGAAGATTGATACTTCTATAATCACAATGTTTCGTTATAGGTATCTTTATAATATTTTCATTTTTAACATACTTTTTATTATATGATCCTCTAGAAAGAATATTTTTTGTACTACAGTCAATTGATTTAAAGTTATGTCTGAAAAAATATGGAGCAAACAAACTTATATTCCCATATAAGGAACCCCTTTCTAATGAGATAACATTTTTAATTTTTTTTGTTTTAGATAGTCTCTTTATGTCTTTAAATAAAAGTTCAAAATGGGGCCACTTTGTATTTACAAAAAAAACTTCGTCTTTTAAAAATTTTATATGATACCTTAATTTTTTAGTTTCCATAATATAATCTTTTTTGAGTATTCTTTATATTTAATTTTAAAATTATATTCGTAATTTTTTTTCCACTTTTTCCATTCCCATATAAATAAGATTTTTTATATTTTTTTTTCTTTATTTGGTATTTAATTGCTGAAAGTATTTCGCCAACATCGTGTTTAACTTGAATAACATTTTTTGCTTTCTCCCTGCCGTTTTGTCTTTTTCCAATATTTATACTTGGAACTCCTAAATAGGACGACTCTCTTATGCCCACACTTGAATTACCTACAATACATTTAGAATTATTCAACAAAATTAAAAAATCATCAGCACTTAAATTTTTAATAAATAAAGTTTTTTCTAAATAACCTTTTTCTCTAGCTATTCTCAACTCTTTTGAAATAATATCTGATCCAGAATCTACATTTGGCCATAACCAGATTGTTTGAATATTTAATTTCGATACCGCATCAATAGTTGATTTAATCTGTTTTTTTGTTTCTGTGTATTCTGTAGTCACCGGATGCTGCACAACAATAATATAATCTTTTATGTTATTTAAAGAAATTTTGTCTTGCATTGAAAATTTATACTTATTTAGTATTGATTTAAGTGTTCTTCTTTTTTTTTCAATTTTTTTTGCAAGATCAATCGATGGACAACCAACATTAAAAATTGTCTTTGGATCTTCCCCCATTTTTATCAAATTTTTTTTGGAATTCATTGTTGCTGGAAAATGAATATTGGCAAATTTGGATATTGCATGTCTAACACTCTCATCTATAGATCCAGTAACCTCTCCACCTTGGAGATGTAACAAAGGTATATTCATGTAACTTGCAGCTACTGCTACAGATAAAGTCTCGAATCTATCAGCAATTGCAAATACATAGTCTGGTCTGTTATTCTCAAAAACGTTAGAAAGCTCGCTGATTTCTATAGCAGTTGTTTTAGCCATAGTGATAGGTCTATCACCTTCAATGATAGTAAAAAGTTTCTTTGAAATTTTAAGCCCATCTCTTTTTATAATTGCTTCTAATTCACCAAATTTTTCTACTACAGATGATGCAGCTAATATTAAATCTAATTGAAGATTTGTATATTTTTTTGAGTTTAATAAAAAGGACTTAATTCTAGCATAATTTGCTCTATTATTTATAACAACAGCTACTTTAATTTTTTTTTTCATTAATTTAAGTCACTCATTTTTAATAATCTATTACTAGAAACATTTTTAATCAGTTTTTTACCAATAATTAATTTTATTTTACTCTCAGGAATCCCCGTGCCTGGTTTCTTAAATATTATATCTTCCTGTTTTATTATTTCTCCCTCATTTTTCGCCTCCTTTAAGGCGCAGCTTTTAGTAAAAATTCTTTTTATTTTTTTTAGTTTAGGGCTTAATTTTTTCTTATCTTGAACGTTTTTTATCATCGTATAAATCGCATCTCTTGTCTTAGCAAGTTCATTCAACTCAGAAAAGCTTATAGAAGATGAATTATCTGGATTTTTTTTGTCATTTTTATCTCCCACGTGAACTTCAATTAACGATGCTCCTTTTGCAATTGCCATTAATGAAGGGTAAATAGTACCAGTATGATCAGATAGACCAACATAACAATTAAACTTTTTTTTATAAACATCTATCATGTTAATACCAATATCTTTCAATCTACACGGATAAAGACTTGTACATTGCATTAATATATATTTTGCTTTTTTTCTTTTTAAATAATTTATTAGTCTGGAAATTTCTCTTAAAGTAGCTAATCCAGTGCTAATTATGATTGGTTGCTTATATTTGAGAATTTTATCTAAAAGACTTTTTGAAAAAAATTCCCCAGATCCTATTTTCCATGCCGGAACATTTAAATACTTTAAAATTTCAACAGCTTTTATAGAAAAAGGAGAGCTTAAAAATGTTAAATTATTTTTTTTACATATCTTTTGTAGTTGTTTCCATTGTTTTAATGTGAATTCCATTTTTTTCCAATATTGCATTCTATTCTTAAATTCAGAAATATTTTTTCGAAATGGCTCATCCAAAGTTGATTCTTGATTTGATATATGAGTTTGGAATTTTATAAATTCTACGCCGGTTTTTGATATCTTTTTTATAATTCTCTCTGCTTTTTTAATATTGCCTAGATGTGATTGACCAATTTCAGCTATAATAAGTGTCTTTGAGCTTTTAGTAATAGTATGATTTGCAATCTTCATTATAAATTGATTCATTTATTAAAATCTTAACTATATAAACAAAAATATGTTTAACATAGTCATCTAGATTGTTTAATTTTATTATAAAAAAATGTAATTATATTGCTTTTTATGAAAAGTCTAATCAGAAATTTAGCAAGGAAAAAAGCTAAAATTGGTGTAATTGGTCTAGGATATGTAGGTTTGCCAAGATGTATTCAATTTTTGAAATCAAATTTCACAGTTTATGGATTTGATAATGATGATTATAAATTGAAAAGATTAAAAAAAAAAAGATCTTATCTTTCAAATTTACCAAGCACACATATAAAAAAACATTCAAAAAAATTTATTACCACGAATGACTTAAGTTTAATTAAAGATGTTGATGTTATTATCATATGTTTACCAACTCCGATCAATAAGAATTTTTCTCCTGATCTTACAATCATAAAAAATGTATTTAAAAAAATTAAAGGATATTTAAAGGAAGGACAGGCTTTATGCTTTGAATCAACCACTTACCCTGGCACAACAGAAGAGTTAATTCTTCCTTACATAGAAAATAAATTCGAAATAGGAAAAGATTTTTTTTTAATTTATTCACCTGAAAGGGATGATCCAGGATCGAAATATGATGGAAAGAAGATACCCAAACTAGTATCTGGATATACAAAAAAATGTCTCTTAATTGGAGAAAAAATTTATAAATCTATAATCAAAAAACCTATTAAAGTACCCTCAATTAAGGTAGCAGAGATGTCAAAATTGTATGAAAATATTTTTCGATCTATAAATATTAGTCTTGTTAATGAGACTAAAATTATATTAAAAAAATTGAATATAGAAATCTCTGATGTAATAAATGCAGCAAAAACAAAGCCATTTGGTTTTATGCCTTTTTATCCTGGGCCTGGATATGGAGGACATTGCATCCCGGTTGATCCATACTATTTCATATGGATGGCTAAAAGATACAAACTGAATTCTAAATTTATCGAGTTATCTGGGAAAATTAATAATTCCATACCGAGATGGATTTGTGATCAAATTAAAATAGAATTAAAAAAAACAGGTAAAAAAATAAATAGTAGCAAAGTTCTTATACTAGGTGTCGCTTATAAAAAAAATATAAATGATGACCGTGAGAGCCCAGCTTATAAACTCATTGAAATATTAATAAAAAATTATAATTGCAAAGTATCTTTTTTTGATCCTTTTATAAAAAAACTCAATTATACAAATTCAAGAAACTTTAATAATAAAAGTTTAATTTTAAATGATAAGACCTTAAAAACGTTTGACTATGGAATAATAGTTACCGATCATGACTCAGTAAACTATAAAAGAATAAAAAAAAATGTTAAAATATTATTTGATACTAGAAACGTCAAAAATTTAGATGGTAAAAATATTATTAAAATTTAATTAATTACATTAATGAAACCAATTAGAATAATACCTAGGTTAGATGTTAAAAATAATAATCTAATAAAAGGGATAAATCTTGAAGGTCTCAGAGTCCTGGGCAATCCATATGATTATGCAGACACTTATTATAAAAATGGTGCAGATGAGCTAATATTTAATGATGCAATAGCTTCATTGTATGGCATCAACTCTTTGCACAAGATTATCAGATCATTAGCAAATAATATTTATATACCAATATGCGTAGGTGGAGGACTTAAATCAATAAAAGACATTGAAAAAATGTTCTATTCTGGGGCTGACAAAATTTATCTTAATTCAGCTTTGTTGCAAAATAGATTGAAACTTAAGGAGGTGATTAATCATTTTGGGTCTCCAAATATCACAGTAAATATCGAGGTGATTAGTTATGAAAATAAGTATTATACCTCGTATCTTTCTGGAAGGGAGATATCCAAAGTTAACCCATTTAATTGGGCAAAATACTGTCAAGATATGGGTTGTGGTGAAATAATAATAACTTGTGTTGAAAATGAGGGTTTGATGAAAGGACCAGGATTAAAAATCTTTGAAAAAATGTCAAAAATAATCAAAGTACCATTATTAGCCCATGGAGGTTTTGGAAATTTTAAGCATGTTTATGATTTAATTAAGAATGTGGACGTTAGTGGAGTAATTATAGCTAGCTTATTTCATTATGAATATATAAATTTTATAAACCATCACAAAATCAAATCATCTAAATTTGGCAATTTTTCCTATTTAAATAATATTAAAAGAAAAAAGAAAAGAAATTTAATATTAGAATTAAAAAAATATCTTAAAAAAAAAAAGAATTAATGTCAGAATATAATCTTAGAATAGGTATAATTGAATTCAAAACTACCAATTTATTTAGTATAAAGAAAGTATTATCTAAATTTGGAAAATTAAAAAAAATTGAAAATTCTAATAATCTTAAGAATCTTGACGTTTTAGTTATCCCAGGTGTTGGAACTTTTAGTGGTGCTATGGAGTATTTAAGAAGATTTAAATTGGATAAAAAAATTATAGAATTTGCTGAAAGTGGTAAAAAGGTTATCGGAATTTGTTTAGGAATGCAAATTTTATTAGAGACAGGATATGAAAACAAGAGAACAAAAGGCTTATCACTTATTAAAGGTGAAGTAAAAAAATTTAAAAAAATATCTTCAAATATAGGCTGGAATAAAATTTTATACTCAGAGGAAAAATTAAAGAATTCTAATGATTATTTTTATTTTGTTCATTCTTACTATTGCTCAACAAACAAAAACTTTATTAAAGCGCAGTCTGACCACAATGGAATAAAATTTCCAGCAATTATTAATAATAAAAATATAACTGGTATTCAGTTTCATCCTGAGAAAAGTGGAATAAAAGGAATTAATATTTTAAAAAAAATTATAAAAAAATGAATAAAATAAAAAAAAACAATCAGCCTTTATTTGGACTTCCTAAAAAAGTAATTTTTTGTAAAAAAACTTTAGTATCTAACCAAAGGCCTAATTCAGAAGTAGAGTACAAGCATAACTCTAAAACAAAGAAGAAAACAATGTTTATATCAAAAAAAGGTCTTTCTGATGCTTGGGTTTATTCAAGAATTAAAAAAAAAATTGACTGGAAAAAGAGAGAAGAAGAGTTGTTAAGACTTTTAGACATACATAGAGGTAGGTATGGTAAATACGATTGCATTGTACCAGGCAGTGGTGGAAAAGATAGTGCTTATGCTGCTCATATCTTAAAATTTAAATATGGAATGTCGCCATTGACTGTAACTTGGTCTCCAGTTTTATACACAGATTATGGCTACAATAATTTTAAAAATTGGATTAAATCTGGAAAATTTGGTAATATTTCTGGGAGTGCAGATAAAAAAGTAACCAAGTTCTTAATGCGTGCATCTGTATTGAACTTACTACATCCTTTCCAGACTTTTATATTAGGACAAAAACTTTTTCCAATAAAAGTCGCAGCAAAACATAAAATACCGCTTATATTTTATGGTGATAATACAGCTGAAAGAGGCAACCCTATTGCTGAAAATAATACTTCAATAAGAAGTAAGTTGTACCACACAACTAGTAATCTTGATCAAGTATATCTTGGAGGAATAAAATATAATGATTTGATAAAAAAATATAAAATTGATCCTGAGATGCTCTCTGATTTTATTCCATTAAGTTTAGATATATTTAATAAAACCCAAATTGAAGTTAGGCATTTAAGTTATTATTTAAAATGGGTTCCTCAAGAGACATACTACTATGCTGTGAAAAATTGTGGATTTAAACCTCGTCCATTTAGAACTGATGGAACCTATACTAAATATGTTGGTCTCGATGATAAAGTTGAATGTGTAAATTTTTATACTATTTATATAAAATTCGGCATTGGTAGAACAACATACGATGTCTCTCAAGATTTAAGAAACGATCATATTAGTTTAGATGAAGCTAAACTTTTAATAAAAAAATATGATGGTGAATTTCCTAAGAGATATTTTGATGATGTTATGAATTATTTAGACATAGAACCAAATTATTTTCTAAAGCATACTGATAAATTTAGATCCCCACATTTGTGGAAAAAAGTCAATAATAAATGGATATTGAAACACACTGCTTATTAATTTAAACCCTAGAATATGTCTAAGATTTTAATTTTACTAAAACACTTAAGAAATAGTTTTCATATAGCTAAAATACTTTCAAAAAATAATCTATCTGAATTAATTCGAATTTTCATAGTAAGATTTTTATATTCTATTGATTTTATCAGAAATTCACAAAAAACTATTTTTTCAAATAGTTCTGTTCAAAGTAGCGATCTATTCAAATCAAAATTAAATTTAAAAGAAACTCTTGAGCACTTAGAAGAAACAGGCTTTTATGATAAAGCAGAAATTAATGAAAATACATTAAATTTGTTAAATTGTGAGGTGAACAGCACTAATTTTTCATCCAAAATTAAACTTGATGAAACTAAAAATTTTGACGATTTGGTTTTTAAAAATTTAGAGGAAATTTCAAATTATAGTCAGAAAGAAAATATAAAGCATTTAGTTTTAGAGTATAAAAAAACACAAAAAGAAAATGTTTTTAAAAAGTTAGCCAAATCTTCATATTTTAGAGATATAGCCAAACATTATCTGAACACAGAAAAAATTTATTGTAATTTAGAAATATTTATAACTAATCCACATTTATTTACCGAAAGTGAAAAGAAAAAATATGCTCAATATTTTCACTATGATTGTGATTATAAAAAATTTTTTAAAGTTTTTATTTACTTAAATGATGTGAGTAATGAATCTGGTCCACACATTTTTTTAAAGCATTCTCATAAAAGAAAACTTTTTTCACATATTATATCTGATCGATTAAGTGATGAAACTATTAAACAAAATTACAATCAAGAAAATATTATAAAATTTACCAAACGAAAGGGTTCGGTTATTATAGAGGATACTTTTGGTTTACATAAAGGTGAAACGCCCTCAAAAAAACAAAGATTGATGCTAATAATTGAGTTTGGCAATTCTAAACCTATTTACTTAAATCAAGATAGATATTTCTTTCAAATATAATTAATTATCAAAAAAAAAAGGATCTTTTAATAGAGAACGATCAAAAGGTTTGCTGTTTAAATCTATATTTTTTTCAAAAAAAGTTTTTATTATATTTTCATCGAATTCCTTTCTTTTTGAATATCTTATTTCATCAGATCTCTTTTGTGTCTGTGGTTCAATCTGAAATATAAGATTATTTTCTATTTTTTCTTTTAAAGAGTGAAAAGCAGCTTTAACACACGACATGGTATAATCAAAAGGGCTTGTCTTAATTTTTGATAAAGCATGATATAATACGGGACCATCATCTAGACCTTTTGATAACATATGAATAGTTGACCCTACTAAATGTGGATTATTGTCATATAAAGCCCAAAAATTACAATCAGTTCCTCTATAATAAGGTGAGACACCCATGTGAATATTTATAGCTTTATTGTTCACTAGAAAATCTGCTAGAGGTCCTTTTATATAACTTCCTCCAAAAATTATATAAAGATGACTTTGCAAGAAATCAGAAAGCATTGTTAAAGAACATTTATTTAAATCTCCATAAGCTAGTGGCATGAAATTAATTTTTTTTTTCGTGTTTATGTAACAGTTCCCAAATTGGTTTAGTTGAGCATTATTGACTTTTTCAAAATACATCTTCATTAATTCTGTAGCGGGATAACGATCTGGAACTAATCCAGTGAATATAGTACTGCACTCTTGAACTACAAACAACTCGTCACAAACATCTGATAGTAAGTTAATTAAATAATTATGTCTATTTTTGTTAGAAGTAAATAATGTGATTTTCATTTATTCATTATTTTAATTATTGCTGAGTGATTTTCTCTAGCAATTTCCAGATTTGAATTATTAATATTTTTCATTCCTTTTTCTGGCTCTACTTGCATAATATGTTTAAATCCAAGATTTATTCCTAAATTTTTTAGAATTTCAAGTGTATCTAAATTATAGCTACCGTTTGGATGTGACATACAATTTATATCTTTCTTTGGTTTGTTTAGAATTTTACTGACTATTGATAAACTTTTTTTATATTCATTAAGTTGTTTTTCATAGTCAAGCCCCTCAAATAATGTTGGATGATTATGAGAATGTAAGCCAATTATGTGACCTAAATTGTTTAATTTTCTTAAATCATTTTTGTCAAAAAATAGCTTTTTATAATACATTTTAAAATCAAATTTTTTTTCCTCCATCATTGATAACATTACTTTTTCGTAGCTTTCTTTTCCAATCAAAATATCTCTAACAAATCTGAACTTAATATCTTCAATACTATAATGTGGAGATTTTACTTTTTTATATTCGATTTGGTTTTTATATTCTTTAAAAAACTTCTCTAAATTAACTTTTAGTCTCAAATAAAACTTTTTATAAAAGTTTTCAACTGAATCGAAGAAGTTCATTCTAAAATATCTATACACTTCCAAATTATCAGGTTTTTCGTCAAATAATGACGTATAAACAAAAAAGAAACTTTTAATATTTAAATCCTCAAGAATTGGAAGAGCCACATCAATTTGACATTTAATTGCATCATCAAATGTTAAACATACTTCATTTTTTTTTAACTTATTTTCTTTCAGTTTTTCAGAAAATACATCTGCATCTAAAATATTATTTTTTCCAATAAAAAGAATTAGTTTATAAAAATCATCTTGCGAAATAGATCCCTGTCCTTTTAAATGTAATTGATTATCATGAAAATGATGAAACATTATCCCATGAAAAAAATTATTTTTGCTGTTAAAATACATATTTATCTAAATTCAAGCCAATATTGATTATTAAGTAATTTTAATCCATTGGTAAAATATCTTTTCTTATTTACTTTAATGGTCCATGCCCTCATTAAATCATGATCTCTCTTTTTTATATCTATTTTTATATCAAATTTGTGAGTAACGACTTTTCGATTTTTTAAGAATTTTTTAAGATAGTTTATGCTCCAGATATTCCATCCAGACTGTAGTACTTTTTCTCTTAAGTTAAAATCCTCGTATTTATTGAAAACATTATAATCGTATTGGTTTAATTTATCAAAAATATAAACTATTGTATTATCTTTGGATAATTTTTTTATATTATGAAAAAAGTCGTCTAACTTGTCAAAAATACATATCACGCCCGCACAAATTATAATATCAAATTTTTCTTTAATCTTTATTTTTTTTGAAATATCTATTTTCTTAAAATATACATCTGGCAACATTTTTTTTGATTTATTTATTAAATCTTGCCTTATATCAAAACCATAAAATTTTATGTTTTGATCTAAATTTTCTTTAAGAAAATAGATTAATTCACCATTAGCGCAACCGATATCTAAAATCTTAATTTGTTTTTTTTTTAAATTTTTTTTCTGCTTCAATATTCTAAGCAACATTTTGCTAGACTCTTTTGGTTTTTTATATCTATTTGACTTTAAATATAATTTGTCGTGTAAACGTTTTATCTTCATGTTTTAATAAGTTTATCTTATATTATTAGTAATCTATTTATAACAAATATGAAAAAAAATATCGTAGTAATTGGTGCAGGTATAACTGGATTGTACACAGCTATAGTACTAAGCCAGTATGGGCATAATGTTACTGTTTATGATACAAAAGAGAGAGCCGGTGGAATATTAACTGATATAATATTCAAAAACGAACACTATTTCAAAGCATGTCAATTGTTAAACGCCAACTCAGAATGGTTTAGCAAATTGGTTGATATAACAGACACAAAATTTGAAATCTTTGAACCAGAATATTCAAGTTTTATTAATAATGGAAAAAATGTAATTTATTCTGATGGTTTTTCAGTACCTGTATTTGATAAATTTGAGATTCCAGAAATAACGAATTCAAGTGAATTAGTATCAATTAAAGATAGGGTAAAATTATATGATCCAAATATATCGGACTTTTTGGAAAAAATGTTGTCTAATTATAATTTGGAACCATCAAATATAAGTACAAATTGTGCAATTAACCTTCAAATAAATAGAGTAACCTCTATTTCACAACAAGATAAATTAAAAGATATTAAATCTAGAAGCAAAATTTTTGATGAAATTTACGCAATTGATACTAAAAGATTAAAAATTAAATATTTGGTTGGTCTTCCGCAAAATGGTTATGACGAATTATTTAATGATCTAGTTGAAAAATTTAAAAATAAAATCAATTTTAAATTCAATACAAAAATAATTCCATACTGGGATAACAATAAATTAAAATTAAAATCTAAAAATTCCAATATAAATTTTGATAGTGTTATTTGGACTGGAAATCCTACACCATTAATTAATTCATATTCAAAGCAAAAAATGAAATCTGTAGTAATCAGAGTCAAGCAACTGAATTTAGATCTTAATTATTCAGACAAAAAGTTTTATTATACTCAGGTATTTTCTTTAAAAAGTCCTATATATAGGTTTCATATATATCACTTAAAAAATAAACCAAAAATATCTATTGAGATGATTGATGCAAATATAGAAAATAAAAAAATTATTAATCAGCTTTTTGAAATACTAAGATATCTAAAAATAAAAATTGAAATAAACGAAAAGACAATAAATACATCAAAATTTATTAGACATGATTTAACAACTTTAAGAGATGAAAAATTAATTAAAGATTTTCAGAAAAATAACTCCGAAAAAAAATTAATCAATTCACCCTGGCAAGAATATGGAAGGGATAAAAAAATTTTAAGTTTGTTAGCTAGTCTGAATTATAACAATTTAATTTAAAAAAAATTAAAGTATAATCATCATAATCTAGTCTTTAAAATTTATAATTTTATCACAAAACTTCATAACCTTAAAATCATGAGAACATAAAAAAACATATTGAATGTTCTTTAGTTGGGTAATATTCTTTAAAATCAATTTTTGATTTTTGTCATCCATGGCATTCGTAGCTTCATCTAAAATCAATATTTGGGGAGACTTATACAAAGCTCTAGCTATGCTTAATCTTTGAATTTGACCTCCACTTAGTTTTTCTCTACCAATATTAATTATTTCATTATCCTTTTTACTTTTAAGAATTTGTTTTATGTTTGTTATTTCTGAGATTTTTTCAAATTTATTTTTGTCAAAATCTCTATTCAGTATTATATTTTTCTTTAAAGTATCCTCTAACAAGAATGTTTTTTGATGAACATATGATACATTATCGTAATAGCTAAGAAAATTAGTCTCATCAATTTTAAATTTATTTACAAACAAGCCTTGATTTTTGTTATTCATAATAATTAAACCCGAGACAATATCTAAAAAAGTAGTTTTACCAGATCCACTTGGTCCATAAATTCCGACTATAGATTTATTTTTAAAACTAAGATTTTTGAAATTTAATACCTGTTTTTTTTCTCCTGGATAATTAAAATTAATGTTTTTAAATTGTAGTATATTAATTTTACCAAATTTTTTGTCTCTTTTTTTAGTTTTATATTTGGATCCATCAATTAAAGATTTTTGCATTTTTTGGTAATTATCATAACTTGAAATATGTGTTCTTATTGAAGTAAAATTCGTATTTAATTGCTTAATATGTGGCATTAATTTTATAGATGCAAAAATAAAAAAACTTACTTCGGAGTATAAGTTTGATGAGATAGAATTATTCTCATTTAAAACAATTAAAATAAGGAATATAATTATAAATAGAAATAGCTCGATTGAGTTGCTCAATAGAGCGGTAAAAAACTTATTTTCTACAAATGTGTTGGCAATTTTATTTTGATACCTAATTAGTAATTTATTAGACTCTTCAGAAAGTCGATTTAATCTGATTTCTTTAAAAGCAAAATAGGTCATGCTCAAAATCTGCAATATCTTTCTATCAAAATTAAAGATTTTTTTTCCATGTTGTTTAATTTTTTTTGAAAATGCTGTTGATGTATAAAGTGTTAAGGCTATAAGAAAAAAAATTATTAGCAAAGAAATCTTATAATTTACAAATATTAAAGTTGAACCTATTAGAGTAACTATAATAATTTTAGATATTGTTAAAAAATAAGGTATGATTACAAATGTTGATAATCTTCTACTTTCACTTTGTATAACACTTTGATACTTTGAAAAAGAATATTTTGTAATTTTCAAATAATCACATTTTAAATACAAATCATAAAGGTCAAAAATGAGTTTGTTCTGTATTTTAAAACCCAGCCTAAAAACAATGTAATTTATTAACATTGTAATCACAAAAGTCATTACTATAAAAATTATCGAAAAGATTGCGAGTAAGTTAATCTGAAAATTTGTAGAGTAATTTTTTAAATAAATAATTTCATTAGATCCACCTTCGAAAATTAATCTAATGAGACCTAAAACAATAATTAAAGTAAATATTTCTAAAATAGATTGCAAAATAAAAAGAGGAAAGATTAAAAATCTCTTATTTCCTATTAATTTTTTTATAATTTCATTGGATCGAGTTAGATAATATTTCATTATTTTTTAAATTTTTTCATTAACATCTCTACAATTTTAAAATCAATTACATCATCAATTTGAAACATTTTATATTTATCCATTAAAATAAACATTGTTCTTTTTTGGACAAAACTTTTGAATTTTTTTAAAGTTTTAATTTTAGATAAATATAAACTACCATCAATAAAATAATTTTTAGGAAAATCTTGACGACGCGTTGTATAATATTTTTTTTTCTCAACTGGGTATAAAAAATTATTTTTAGCTTTAAACTTTAGGTAAGAATTAGGAACTGTACCATCAGAGACACTTAAAAGAGAGTCTCCTATATTTCTGTTTTTAATTAGCTTTACTATAGATTTATCAATATCTTTAGAATTAGTTAAAGGAGATGTGGGTTCTAATAAAAGAATATAATGATATTCTTTATCTAAATTCTCTCGATTAATATGATTAATTAATACATCTGCGCTTTTTGTGTTTGAGTTTGACAAACTTTTTGGTCTAATAAAATTTACTGTTGCTCCAAAAGATTTCGCTTTTTTTATCATTTCGATAGAGTCTGAATTAAAAAAAACTTTATCAATATATTTCGATTTTAATGCTGCTTTGATAGGATAATATATTAATGGTTTACCATTAATTTTCTTTAAATTTTTATTTGGAAGACCCTTGCTATTTTTCCTAGCAGTAATAATGCAACAAATTTTTTTTTTTAATAGCATTTTGTTTTGAGAAGTCAAAATATTGATATACAATTTAGCTTATTTAATCCATGAAAAAAATTGTAGTCATAGGTCAAGGTTTTGTTGGTTTCCCGATGTCTGTAGTTTTATCATCATGCAAGGATGATAAAAAAAAAAAAATCTTTAATGTTACTGGTCTTGAAATTGATGACAAAAAAGGAAGAAGTTTAATCAATAAAATCAAAAATAAAATTTTGCCAGTTATCACTGCAGATAAAAAAATTCAAATAAATTTCGAAAAAAATATTAACAAAAATTATTTCGTTACTACAGATAAAAACGTAATTTCTAAAGCAGATATAGTCGTAGTCAGTGTAAGCTTTAATTTTAATAGGAAAAAAGATTTAAGTAATTTATTTAATTTAACAAAGTCAGTTTCAAAAAAGATAAAAAAAGGTTGTTTAATATTATTTGAAACAACTCTCCCTCCTGGAACTTGTGAAAAAAAGTTATTACCGATAATAAAAAAAGAAATATTGAAAAAAAAAATGAGCTATAACGATTTTTATTTTGCATATTCTTATGAGCGAGTTACACCTGGCAAAAATTATTTTAATTCAATAACAAATTTTCCAAGAAATTACTCAGGTATGAATGATAAATCAAAAAAAAAATGTAGAGATTTTTTATTAAAGTTTATTAATGGCGAAAATTTACTATATGAGCAAGAAACTCTTACAGATTGTGAAACAGCAAAAATCTTGGAGAATTCCTACAGAGCAATTAATATAGCTTTAATTGATGAGTGGGTAAAATATGCAAATATGGCTAACATAAATTTGTCTAAAATTATTGAAAGTATAAAATTTAGATCTACTCATAATAATATTATGTCACCAGGACTTGGAGTCGGTGGATATTGTTTAACAAAAGATCCAAAGTTTTTACCCTATTCTGCATCTCATTTATTTAAAAAAAAAAATAAATTCCCTTTTATAAATTTGTCAACAAGTATTAATAAAAATATGCCCGATACTTCTTTAGATTATATTTTGGGTAAAGTAGGAAGTATAAAAAATAAAAAAATCTTGATTATCGGATTTACTTACAAAGAAGATGTTGCAGATTTTAGATACAGTCCAAGTTTAGATTTTGCAAAAAAGTTAATTTACCATGGAGGAAAAGTTAATTTGTTTGATCCTTATAGCAGTGAATACAAAAAAAAATTAAAAATCCAAATTGTAAAAGATTATCAATTAAGCAATTACGACATAGTTATAGTATGTGTGAACCACAGCAAATATAAAAAAAATTACTTAAAAAAATTATCAAAAAAGCCTTATTATTTCGATTTAAATAGAGTTTATTCTAATATTGAAATAGGTAAATTTAAATCAAAAAAATATAAATTTTTTCAATTAGGCAATAATTAATGAAAAGAATTTTAATAACTGGTGGAGCTGGGTTTATAGGTTATCATTTAACTTTAAAACTTGTCGATTTGAATTACAAAATATTTCTTATCGATAATTTAAGTCGAGGAAAAAAAGATAAGTTTTTAAATAAATTGCTTAAAAATAAAAATGTAAAACTATTAAGACAAGATTTAAATAAAAAAATAAAATTTACTAATAATTTTGATTATATATTCCATTTGGCAGCAGTGGTAGGTGTTAAAAATGTTGAGATCAACCCAATTTTAACTCTTCGAAATAACATTTTACCGTTGTTTAATATTATAGAATTTACCAAAAATAGTAAAACCAAAATAATTTTTTTCTCGACTAGTGAAGTATATTCGCCAATGATAAAAAAAAATAAAATTAAGTTTCCACTTAGTGAAAATAATGAAATTATTTTACCATTAAGTATAAGTAATAGAGATACATATTTTATATCTAAAATATTTTGTGAAAAAATACTACAATCAAGTAAAATTAATTATTTGATTCTGAGACCTCATAATATTTATGGACCTAGAATGGGTTATTCCCATGTAATTCCAGAATTGATCAAAAAATTCAATAAAAAAAAAACTGTAAATTTATTTTCTCCACTTCATACAAGAGCATTCTGTTACATCGATGATGCAATTCATCAAATTATTGAATTAAGTTTTAAAAAAAATACAAATAATCTTACTTTTAATATTGGAAATCAAAAAGAAGAAATAAAAATTTTTGATTTGGGAAAAAAAATAGGTATTTTATGTAAATCAAAAAAAAAAATCATAAAACGAAAAGATACATTGGGATCACCTCATAGAAGAGTACCCAATATGAAAAAAACATTGTCTTTTATAAATTATAAAAGTTTTATAAATTTAGATAGTGGCTTAAAAAAAACAATAAATTGGTATAAAAATGAAAAAGATTAGTGTTTTTGAGCCAACAATTTTAAAAAGAGAAAAAACATATTTACAAAATTGTATCTCAAAAAATGAAATTTCAACTTACGGAAAATTTATAAAAAAATTTGAGAAAAAAATTCAAGATATCACATCTTCTAAATATTGTGCTGCAGTTACATCAGGTAGTGTTGGGCTTTTTTTGGCGTTAAAGGCAATAAAAATCAAAAAAGATGAACTTGTAATCTCACCTTCATATACATTCGCAGCAACCACAAATGCAATAGTTCATGCAAATGCAACACCCATATTATTTGATATAGATGAACAATCAATGTGCATTGATTTAAATAAAGTTAAATATTATCTAGAAAACAAGACATATAAAAAAAAAAATTATTTTTATGATAAAAAAACAAAAAAAAAATTAAAGGCCATATGTCCTGTCACTACATTTTCTATAGTTCCCGATTTAAAAACAATTAAATATTTATCAAAAAAATATAACTTAAAAATTATAATTGATGCAGCTCCAGCTTT
>MDTA01067573.1_pt1 | contig 20289 bp, 20 predicted proteins | sample 811151 | NCBI WGS metagenome assembly MDTA01 (sample SAMN05326648, study PRJNA326480) | marine metagenome | isolation source: seawater | place: Indian Ocean: South | collected 2010 | reverse complement strand
TTACTTATTTTTGATGAGGCGGAGACATCCTTAGATAGTTTTAAAATTGACAATTTGACTAAATTATTAAAAAATTTAAAAGGAAAAAAAACAGTTATTATAATAAGCCATTATTTATCTGGACATGAAAATCTTTTTGATGAAGTTTTAGAAATTGATAAAGGAAAAATTATTAAAATTTAAAGATAAAATTTTTCCAATTTTTTCTTAATATTTTTTTCTTTAAAAGAAATTTTGATAAAATTAGACTTAAGTTTTTTTGGAATTTTTTCATTAAAATTATTATTTAATAGAATTTTGACGTTATTATTTATACATTCTAGTGTAAACAAACTTAAAAGATTTTCACCAGAGGAAATACTAAAATAACTTTTTCTTAAATACCAATTAACTTTATCATTATTTATTTTTCCCAGGTTTTTTAAACCTCTAAGTTTTAATTGGTCTCCAAATATAAAAATTTTAAATTTATTGCTTAATAATTTTTTAATAAACTTATAAGGGAAAAATTTTTCTTTATTTTTATGTTTTCTATAATAAATTAGAAAATCTATATTTTTTTTATTTGTTTTATTTTTATTTAATAAATTAAATACAAAGTCAAATTTCGATTTTTTTTTTACAGAATTAAATAGATATTTTTTTAAAAGAGATGTTGAAAAAATTATATCATTATACCTTAAATTAATAATTATTTGACTTAGGTAATAAAGTATGGGGAATATGTATTTTCTAACTATACTTCGGTTATAATTTGATCCACCTGTAATCGGACCTAAGGAGGTCTTTGGAGGTAAAAGAATAAAAATTAAAAAATTCCACAAAGGTAAATAGTTAAGATAATATATTTTCTTTCCTTTAAAGTAATAAAACCAGCAATAAATCACACCTATAAATGGCAAAATATATTTATATCTAAATAATGTAAACTTATTATTAAATTTTATATGAGATCCATTCCTAATTTCTTTTTTTACAAAAAGTCTTGCTAGATTTCCTTCTCCTGTATTATTGGAGTAATCACAAGCCCAAAAATAATATTTCATATTTTTTGCTTTCTATTTAAAAAATTGTTTAAAATAGAAATACCAATAAATATTAATAAGAAATCTATACCAAAAACTGCGTAACTATTTTCAAATATAGACCTTAAAGAAAAGAAAAATATCAATATCGAAGAAAACTTAATTAGAGGGTCAATTTTCTGGTTTAATACGATTTTAAGTAATTTCACTCCATAAATTAAATTTATTACATATAAAATAAAAAATAAAATTAAAGCAAAATATCCTCCCGATAGAAAACTATAAACCAAACCATTAGATACATTATTTCCATAAGGATTTGCATTTTTAAAATAAATTTGATTTATTTGATTTAAAATAATTCTATCTGCTTGGGAGCCATAACCAAAAATTTTTGTTTTGTCATAATAATTTATTGATCTTTGCCAAAGACTTATTCTACCTGTAGAAGAAAAATTATTTATTATCCTATAAGTTCCCTTATTATTTTTTATAATTTCATCAATATTTTTTTCTGTCAAAATTTCATTTTTGTTTTTATTTTCTTGATTATTTTCTATTTTAGCAATTGTTTTGCTATCAAAGGTATAAAAAGATGTTAATAAAAATGTAAATATAATTGGAAAAATTATTGTTAAAGATATTGTTTGAAGTTTATATAATAAACTATTTCTAAAATTGTAGACAAGTGTAATTATTAATATACTTGAATAATAGCATAAAATAGTTCCACGAGATTGAAACATCCATATGATCAAAGCAAGTAAAGTATTTAATGAATATATAAAGAATTTGTAGAAATTATTTTTTAAAATTTCTGAAAAAATAATCAAAAATAAACTTAATACAGCAACCAATCTTGAGTATCCACTTGCCCTTAATGAAGACTGACCAATATAACTTATATCGGGGTGAAAAATACCATAAAGACTGCCTGATAAGAGATATAATTTGAATGTTTCAAATTTTAATAGAAAGAGAAATACTACAGCAACTGAAATATAAATCAAAATTATGAACAAAAGAATTTTATATATTTTATGAAGTTCTAAATTTTCAATTAATAAAAATAGTAAAATTGTAATAAATGAGAAAATTAATAAGTAAAAATCCTCTAAACTGTTTCTTTCTAGCAATAAAGATCCAATTGATTGAGTTATAAATATTAATAAAAATATATTAAGAAAATTAAAACTGTAAATATTTGGTTTCTTAAAATTAAATTTTAAAAAAAAAATAACTATTAGAATCAATCCTAAAAATATTGGTAATAGAATTCTAGAGGTATTTACCAAATCTAAGGGAGATTTTATCTCAAATATATTTATAGGATAAACATTAATTGAAGCACACAGCAATAACCATAAAAGGACTATAAATATTTCTTGGATATTATATTTCATTATTAAATAAAATTAATTATATGTATTTAATGAATAAATATTTTAATATCAATTTATTAAAAGTAAATTCTATAGGTGTTATATTATTTCCTATAGCCTTAATATCTGGTCCTTTTATACCTGATTTACTTTGTTCATATTTTGCTATCTACTTTTTATGTTATATTTTTATTTTTAAAAAATTCGATTTATTAAACAATAAATTTTTCTATTTTTTTTTATTTATTTATATTTATCTAAACTTAAATTCATTAATTTCTTTTGATCCATCAATTTCATTTAAAACTTCTTTACCATATATCAGGGTGGTTTTATTTATTTTTTTCTTATCATTTATTATTGAGAGAAATTTTAAAGTCTTAAAATATTTGTATATAGTTTTTTTTTTAATTATATTATCTTTAAGTATTGACTCATTTATTCAATTCTTTTTTCAAAAAAATATTTTTGGACAAGATCAATTTCATTCAAGAATAAGTAGTTTTTTTGGTGATGAACTAATAATGGGCAGTTATGTTTCAAGACTCCTTCCTTGCATGATTGGCTTATCTTACTTAATAAAAATAAATAACTTAAATAAATTAAACTTCTTGTTAATATTTTTATCTTTTGTTTTAGTTGTTTTTAGCGCTGAAAGAGTTGCTTTTTTCTATATAAGCCTATTTATATTTTTTTATTTAATTATAAATAAAGACTTAATTATAAAATTTGCTTCATTATCAATTTTATTTTTGATTTTAAATTATTTTTATAATCCAATCTTTGTTGACAGAATTCTCAATCATACTGTTTTTCAAATGAAACAATCTGAGAGTGTTCTAAGTTATAGACATCAATTACATATCAATACTGCGTATGAAATGTATTTAGACAAAAAATTTTTTGGTCATGGATTAAAGTCATTTAGACATAAATGTTCAGAGGAAAAATACACATCTAAAATTCTTGAGAAAACTATAAAAGACAAACAAAAATTTATCTCTGAATACAATCAGCAAAAGTCAGCAATGAGTCTAGATACAAAATTACAACCATTAACTACTTATAAGGATGGATGTAACACGCACCCTCATAATATTTATTTTGAATTATTAGCGGAATTAGGTTTTATTGGATTTTTATTATATTTAATTTTATTTATTTATTTTGTTCTTGGATTATTTTCAAATTTTAGCAAAATATTTTTTCAAAATAAAACAGAAAAATATTACTACTGTGAACTATTCATTCTGATTGGTATTGTTTCAACCATGTTTCCAATGATACCATCTGGTAGTTTATTTAACAATTGGATGATGTTAATTTCTTTTTTTCCAATTGGTATTTTATATTTTGTAAAAAAAAATTTTTCACAGTCAATTTTGTAAATATAAAAATTTAATTTATTAAATTAATTTTGATTTCCTTTAATCTTCTAATAATTAATACATCATAAATGTATCTGTAAAAAGTTGATAAAAGTCTCACTAATCTTCTTTTTGTTTCGTATCTTAATCTCCAAATAAATTCAAAATTAATTAGATAATCTGGTACTGGTTTTTCATCTCCTGAAACTATTCCTATTGACCCACCAATACATATTATTTTATAGTGCTTATTTAGCTTCATTAGATAGTGCGCTATCTGTTCTTGCTTTGGAGTTGGTAATGTTAAAAAAATAACATCTGAGTTGTTAATTTTTAAATTTATTTTTTTACATATTTCCGCTGAAGAGCCAAATGGTAATTTTTGATGTAAAATTTTTTTCTTATATTTTTTTTCTAAATAATCCTTACTATTTTTTGATAAATTTCCTAAAACAATTAAGCGTTTGACTGATTTAGGAATTACCAAATCATTTAAAAGTTTTCTTCCTGGAATTTTATTGATTTTTTTTTCATATATTTTTGAAAAAATACCATCAGGCCAATTAATTAAATTACCATGTAAACTGATTTCATTTCTAGCCAACGAGCCTAAAAATGCTAAATTTAAAGCTGAAAGAACAAAATTTTTTTTAAAATTTAATTTTTTAATATTTTGTATGACATTTAGGGTTTCAAATAATTTAGATTTATAATATTTACTTTCTTCAAAAAAGAATTGAGAATTTAATTTTCTTTGATCTAAAAATAAATATTGTTTTAGTTTAGATGGTACACGTAAAAGTATTTTTAAAAGATTTGATTTAATTTTGTTTTCTTTAAAAGATCTTAATATTTCTTTATTAATTTGAATAAATGAATTTAAATTTTTACCTGAAAGCCCTCCAGTTTTCATTCTTGTAATTGTAAAATTTATTATTTTAAATTTAATTTTCTTAATACCTACTATTCTTAGTAAATGATCAAAATCACCTGCTATTTTATAACTTTTGTTATAATAACCATATTTTTTAAAAACTCCTTTTCTGTAAAATGATCCAGTATGTGGAGGCATATTTCCTATAAAAAGATTATCTCTTTGAAAATTTGAGCTTGGATACTGCCTAATAACTTTCTGAAAATTTTTATTTCTAAAATATACAACATTACCAAAAAATATTTCATTTTTACTTTTTTTAACTATCTTAGAAATTTTTGATAGAACAACATTGTTGTTGTAAATATCGTCTGAATGTAAAATAGAAATTATTTTACCACTAGCAAATTTAATACCAATATTTAAACTTTCGTAAAGTGATTTACCTTTAGCAATTATGATTTTTTTATTTTTATGTTTATATTCGTTTAGGTATTCTAATGTTTTATCTGTTGAGCCACCATCAACTATTATATGCTCAACATTTGTATATTTTTGAGATATCACTGAGTTTAAAGTGTACAAGATTGTATTCTCGCTGTTTAAGCATATTGTAATTACTGAAATTTTCATTAATAGATTAATTTAATAATAAGTTTTAATTAATAAACAAGTTTTTTTGTATAATTATTCTGGGTTTCTATATTAAAAAAACTTTTATAAATGTTTCTAAAAAATATTTATGATAAATAATTCTCGATGATTAGTTATTTTTTTATATTTGTATTAATAAATTTATTATTTTTTAGTAATTATAAACTTATTTCAAAAGCTTTAAATGTCTATGATTTTCCAGATAGTATAAGAAAAAAACATCAAAAACCCACACCTTTATTAGGTGGATGTTTAATAATTTTTATATTGATAAATTATTTTTTATTTCAAATATTTCTTTTTGATAATTTAATATTTTTTAATTCAAAAATAGAATTATCAATATTTATATTTTTATCTTTTTTATTTTTTATGACTGGATTGTTAGATGATAAGTTTGAAATAAATCCAAATTTAAAATTAATTTTATTCTCAATTTTTATTTGCATTTTGATGGCATTAGATAAAGATCTAATCTTAATGAAAGTAAATTTCTCCTTCAGAGAAAATTTTTATGATTTAGGATATTTTGGTTATTTTTTTACGATACTTTGTTTTCTATTATTTATAAATTCTTTTAACATGATTGATGGAATTAATGGGCAGGCTGGATCTTATTCAATTTTTTTATTAATTCTTTTAAATCTCAATAACATGAATTTTGTTTTTTTCTTAAGTTTAATTTTATCATTATTTTTATTTTTAATATTTAACTTTAAAAATAAAATGTTTTTAGGAGATAGTGGTACCTTACTAATTGGTTTTATGGTTAGTTATTTTTTTATTAAATCTTATAACTTAAATAATAATTTTTTTTCTGATGAGATAGTTTTAATTATGTTGATACCAGGACTTGAGTTATTGAGGTTGGCAATCACAAGAATTATTGAAAAAAAACACCCGTTTAAACCTGATGAAAAGCACATTCATCATTTGTTCATGAAAAATACCAATTATTTAAATTCTTTTTTAAGTATACAAATATTATTTATTTCACCATATCTTCTATATTTAATTTTTAATAATTCATTAATAAGCTTGATATTTTCTATCATTATTTATTCTTTTGTAATTTACTTTTTAAAAAAAAAAAAAATTTAAATTTTTTTATAAACAAATATGTCTCCATACCAATCTTTTGGTTTTAATGGACTTTTAAATTTTTTAATTAGTTTAACTTTTTCTGGATTATCTATTTCTTCATCTATGAAAAGTAACTCATTTTCTTTTAACTCATTGAGGATAAAAATCCTTTCATATTCATCTTTTTTAAAATTTATTAAAATAACATCTGCTAATGATAATTTTCCCTTAATGTTTTCGTTATCACATATGTGTGATATTGCTGAGTCCCAAGATACGTTTGTGTAAATAACATTTTCTTTAATACAAATAAAATTTTTAATTTCTTCGTAATAAATCTTTACTTCTGGTGTTAATTTTTTGTTTAAAAAATATTTATTATTAAAAGAAACATATTTTTTACTGTCATAAAATGTGAGTGGAAATTTAAAAATAAGAACAACACAATAAATTATAATTAAAGAGGAGATTAATTTTAAATTTTTTGAGATAAAAAATTTTATTCGTTGATCTTTTATTATATATAATGTGGTTATAAATATACCCATTGTGGCATTGATATTTCTGAATATTTCCATATGCATCAAAGATTGTACAAAACCTGATAATCCCAAAATACAAATAAAAATAACTTTTTTTTCATCTAAATTTATTTCTGATTTTTTTTTCCAAATATAAAATAAAAAAAGGATATTAATTAAAATAAATAAAACAAAAATTATATTTTCTACTTTTAAAATATTAAATAAATTTAAAGTAGATTTTAAAAAATAATATCCAATCTTTAAAATAATAAATCCATACTCTCCAAAATAAGATGTTATTTTTTCATAGATTTCATTATGTTTTGAAAATGAAGCATAAACAGTAATTTGTCCTAAGCTCTGTTCGTACCAATCTTTTAAATCGTTAAAATAAAGCAAAATTAAAAGAAAAACCGACATCAGTGATAAAAATGAAATAAATATATTTTTAAAATAATTTTTTTTTTTCAAAACAAAAAAAATTAAACTAAAAAGTATAATTGCAAATAAAATATTTATTAAATATGTGCTTCTGAAAAAAACTGCCAAAAATAAAAAAATAGAGCAAATAAAAAAATTAGATCTTGTATTTTTTTTTAAAAAAAAATAATAAAAAAATGATAGACACAAACCAGAAAGATAATCTGGCCATGGGTAAGAGCTATATGGGTGAATTAAATAAATTAAAAAAATTAAAATAAATGATATTTGAGTAGATGAAATTTTCTCAAAAATTTTAAATAAAATAAATATATTTAAGGAATAGATTATCGAAGTGATAAATGAAATTGAAAATAAATTTATATTGATAAAATTATTTAAAAAATCAAAAAAAATTACTTGACCTGGGCCATATTGTAAAAAAATATCATCAAATAATTTAAGTCCGTTTTTATAAAATATTGATGATGATAAAATAAAAAAATCATGATGAAAATCTTCACCATAAATACTATTTTTATAACCCAAATAAATTGAGCTTGATATTAATATAAATATAAAAAAATAAATGATAGTCTCATGTATTTTGAACATATATATAACCCAAAGTGATTAAATTTATCAAAAAAAATATATATAATTGTATTTTTAATACACTTGATATAATCACTTTAATTTAAAATTATTATTTATGAAAGTTGTAATATTAGCAGGAGGATTAGGTTCCAGAATTTCTGAGGAAAGTATAGTTAAGCCTAAACCTTTAGTAGAGATTGGAGGAAAACCAATAATCTGGCATATAATGAAAATTTATTCTCATTATGGATTTAATGATTTTATTATTTGTTGTGGATATAAAGGTTATTTAATAAAAGAATATTTCGTAAATTATTCATTACATACAACTGATATAACAGTGGATGTAAGATCTAATAAAATTAAAGTTCATAAAAAAACAACAGAACCATGGAAAATAACATTAGTTGATACTGGCCAGCACTCAATGACTGGTGATAGAATTAAAAAAATTGAACCGTATATCAAAAATGACTTTTGTTTAACTTATGGTGATGGATTAACTTCAGTTAACATAAAAGAAGTTGTTAAATTTCATAAAAAAAATAAAAAATTGGCAACTGTTTTAGCTGTCAAACCAGCTGGTAGATTTGGCGCAATGGACGTTAAAAAAAATCTTGTTAAAAAATTTTTAGAAAAGCCAGAAGGAGATGGTGGTTGGATAAATGGAGGATTTTTTGTTTTAAACAGAAAAATTTTTAATTATATTAAAAATCCGCCATGTATTTGGGAAAGAGAGCCACTAGAAAAAATCTCTAAAAATAATCAATTGATTGCGTACCAACACTCTGGATTTTGGTATGCAATGGATACTATGAGAGATAAAGAATACTTAGAGGAACTTTGGACCACAAGTAATCCTCCGTGGAAAAAATGGGATGAGAAATAATTTATTTAAGCTTAAAAGCTTCTGGAAAAATAAAAAAGTTTTCTTAACAGGTCATACAGGCTTTAAAGGAAGTTGGTTAGTTATATTTTTAAATATTTTAGGTGCAAAAGTTTATGGTTACTCTCTTAGGCCAGAAAAAAATAGTTTATACAACATTGCAAAACTAGACAAATTTGTAACAAAATCAGTAATTGGAGATATTAGAAACTATAAAAAATTAAAAAAAAAATATTAAAAAAATTTCTCCAAATTTTGTTATTCATATGGCAGCTCAGCCACTAGTTAGATCTTCATATGACGAACCAAAGTATACGTATGAAGTTAATACAACCGGTACTTTAAATATATTAAACATTATAAATGAAATTAATTTGGTTAAGAACGTTATAATCGTTACAACTGATAAAGTTTACAAAAATTTAAAACAAAATAGATATTTCAAAGAGAACGATGAATTGGGTGGATATGATCCTTATAGCAATTCCAAGGCTTGTGCAGAATTAATATGCCAGTCTTACTCAAGTTCTTTTTTTTTACAAAAAAAAATTTCATGTGTTACTGTAAGAGCTGGAAATGTTATAGGTGGGGGTGATTTTGCTTTAAATAGAATAATACCAGATTATTTTAGAGCATTCAAAAATAAAAAAAAATTAATATTAAGATATCCAAATGCAATAAGACCTTGGCAGCATGTAATAGAACCATTATATGGTTATTTATTACTAATGATGAATATATATAATAAAAAAAAAACAACCAACACAGCGATTAATTTTGGTCCAACAAATAAAAATAACCTAAAAGTAAAAAAAATCATTTCGATTTTAAATTCAAACACAGGTAAACCAATTAAAGTTATAGAAGCATTTGATAAGAAAAATAATTATAAAGAAAGTGATATTTTGAAACTTAGTTCTAAAAAAGCCAGTAAATTATTAAATTGGAAATCTAAGTATAATATTAATGAAACAATGCGATTAATCTCAGACTGGTATATTATATATTTTAAAGATAGAAAAAAAATTTTAGATATTTCAAAAAAACAAATACTTAATTATATTAATCTATTTTAAATTTTTTTAAAATAGTATGTTTACGGAACAAACCTCTTTAATAATTCCAACTAAAGACAGATCAGATAATTTTAGAAAATTAATTAATAGAATTTTTTTTCTTAAGTTAAAATTTGAGGAAATACTCGTGGTAGATAGTTCAAATACCTCTCAATCAAAAATTGTTAAAATTATTTGTCAGGAAAATAATCTGAAATATTTTCACACAAAGGCATCTACTTCTTTTCAAAGAAATTTTGGATTAACTAAAATAAAGAATAATAAATATATTATGTTTATGGATGATGATGTTGAGTTTTTCGAAGACACATTTAAAAATATGGAACTGACAATAAATTCAAATGGTGGAAACAAAAATATTGCAGGTTTTGGTTTTAATCAAGTCGAAAATACTAATAATAATTTTTTAGATACTTTGAAAAACAAATTATCCAATACATTTTTCGATATTTATCCATCGGGACCTGGGAAAATAGCAAGAAGTGGGTGGCATTCTAAAATACTAAATTTAGAAAAAGATATTTTTGCTGATTGGGTATTCACTACAATTTGTATATATAAAAAAGAGGATATAGAGGGCTATAAATTTGATGAAACTTTTGGAGAGTACAGTTATTTAGAGGATTTAGATTTTAGTTTAAATTTGATGAAGGATAAAAAAAAAATATATATTTCATCCAGTGCAAAATTTAAACATCCAATTAATATAGATAGAAGTAGTTTTAAATTTGGAATAATAGAGGTAATTAATAGATTTAAAATAATTAAAAAATATCATTTATCAAAAAAATTATTTTTTATAGCTTTAACACTCAGAGCTTTGTATTCGTTTTTGAAATCATTAAGTTTAAAAAAAAAATATTTTCAACGAGGATTGGGAAATATTTATGCTTTATTTTTATTAAACAAAAAAAACATAAATAAATGATTGTAGATCTGTCTAAAATTAAATCAGGATTTTCAGATAAACTTAGAGCAATTACATTTTTTATTGCATTGTCAAAATTTAAAAAAATTAAATATTTCAATGTTTATGAAAAAAAAAATTATCAATGTCCATTTAGATTTGTTGATTATTGTAAAATAAAAAAAATAAAAATAAAAAAAATTAATAAAAATTTGAAAGATAAAAATAAAATTATATTTAACTCATTTAATTCTGAAATTAATATAAAAAATTGTAAGTTAGCAAATAATTTTTCAAATCAAATAAATAATAAAATACTACTTAGTGAATGGAAAAATTCTTATAAAAAAATTTATCCAAATTATTCTTTAAAAAAAAAAATTGATAAAATCAAATTACCAAAAAATTTTATTTCAGTGCATATAAGATCTACCGACCGAGTAATTAAATTTAGAAATATTTTAAAAGATACCCAATTAAAGGATATGATTGTCGATTTTCAGTTGACCAAATTTCCATCAATGATTGTTAAATTTCTAAGTAAACATTCAAAATGTAAAAATGTATATATTTCTTCAGATCAAAAAAATTTAAAAAATAAAATAATTTATGATTTAAAAAAAGAAAATTATAAAATTTATTTTAATAATTGTAGCTATAAAGACTCTAGCTATAGAAAAACAAATGGAGAAGATTTTTTAATAGATTTGTTCTGTATTTCAAAAAGTAAATATGTCTTTAGTACTGTTGGTGGTGGTGTGCCCTTTACAGCATATCTTTTAAGTGGAAAAAAATGCAAAGTATACAATTGGCTCGATGAGTTTAATAGATTTTATTTCTTAAGAGTTTTCATTTTATTAATTTATTATTTAAAAAGAATAAAATTTTTTTTATTTAATATTTAATGACCTAAATAAATAATCATTTCCATCTGACATTTTTTTTACAAACTTATAATTATAATTATTTAGAAATTTTTTTAATTTTGAAAATTTATCACATTCAACCAAAAGATATTTAAATGTATATTTTTTGAAATTAATACCTCTTAACACCAAAAATTCATCCCCCTCGACATCTAAAGAGAAAAAATCAATTAACTTGGGAGCGTTAATTTGATTAAGTACTGCATTTAAATTTATTGTATGCACTTTAATTTTTTTTCTTATAACATTATCAGTATTGGACCTTGTTGTTAGTGTATCTCTTTCATTGAGATTTAATTGAATTATCTTTTTTTTAAAGTTATTTGGTCTTAGAGCTTTTTGAATAAAATAATTTTTTTTATTTCTATTTTTTTTTAATTCATTGAACACACTTTCTATTGGTTCAATTAGCAAGCCCTTCCATCCTAGGCTTTTTTCAAAGTACCACGTATTGGACTGATTTACACCGTCATTCGCACCACATTCAATGTAAAATCCATTTTCATAATTAATGTATTCCAACATTCTTTTATCCAGTCCTTGGTATCCATTGAATTTTTTAAATTTTTTTAAAAAAGTTTTGAACCTAACTGGAAATAATCCTTTAAATTTTATCAATAAATTTTCAAAATTGTAATTTTCTTTAAATGAATTCAATTTATTTTTGATTATTTGTTTAAAATTTGTATTTCTTAAAAATAATTTAAAAAAATAAAAATTTTCTAAAGCTTTACAAAATAAATAATAAACATAAGACATTTTAATTAATTTATAATCTTTAATAATTTGCACATCTTGTGACAAAGGATGTCTAAAGCCATTTCTGATATATTTTTTTCCCTTACTTATTAATGATGCTAAATAACTAAATGAACTTTGGGATAAGACAAGATGGTCTGCTGTGATCATTTTTTTGAAGGTTTTAAATTCATCTTTATTTAACCATAATTTAGTTTCACAAATTTTATTTAATCGATTGTATAATTCCCTGAAGTCTCTTGTCTTTCCTGTAGAACATATAAAAATTTTAATTTTTTTTGATGTTTTGTTTTCATTTAATATTTTTCTAACTAAGGCAACATACCAATCGGTATAAAAACTTGGATTATTATTTGGCAATTTATAATTGTAACTGTATATTTGATAAGGAAGAGTATTGTCTCCAAAAATAACATCACCCTTTGACTTATTTCTAATATGTAATACTAAACTTTTAAAATTTTTTTTATTTTTAATTTTTTTATTATAAAACCAAAAATGTTTTCTTAGCTTATTAATAATAAAATTTTTATCTTTAAAATTTGTATTAGAGATTATTTTTTCTGAAATATGAAAGGGTAAGTTATACAAAATATTATTTTGATTTACAAAATTAAGACTTTTAACATCTACAGTCTGATAGTTATTTTTAATTAATTTAGAATTATTTAAAAATTTAAATAGTTTATTAAATTTTAATATTTTAAATTTTGGATTATGTTTCTTATAATAAAATAATTTACTTCTTTTAAAGTAAAAATTTAATTTTAAAGAAACTAAATATGCTAATATTTCTCTTTGATAGAGACTTCCTATGGCTTCAGTTAACTCTCTTTTTGACTGTTTAAAAGTGATAGTAGACATTTATCCTTTTTGATAAATAAAAAATTTTTTTTTTGAAAAATTGTTAACAATTTTATTATTGAAAAATGTTGGATCATCCACAATAAAATTTTTTAGATTTTTTTTGTTTAAAATTTTACTTAACCAATTATATCTTCGAAAATTTTTTTTTTTGAAAAATTTTGATATTTCCCTCAATCCATTATTAGTATTGTAATATTGCTTATTTTCGCATTCTATAGTGTAAACAGCTGTTTTTCTTAATGTATAATTTGCTTGTTTTAAAATATCGAAATCTGAACCTTGGCAATCAGATTTTATATGGTCGATGAACTTAATTTTGTTAAATGGTAATAACTTCACAAAATCATCAATAGGAAAGATTTTAATTTTTTCCGTTTTTAAAATTTTTGGCCATTTAGGCTTATAGAAACTACTACAACCTTTATCTTTTGTAGTAACATAAATTTTTTTTTCTTGCATTGAGGATACATTTCCTAGTGCACAATTTATTATAAATGTTTTTTTTCCTATTAAGGAAGGGTTTAATTTATTAGAAAATTTTGAATTTCCTTTTAAAATTGTTATATAATTTTGTCTTACAGGCTCAAAGCCAAATACTATTAGATCGTCCTGGTTTTCGAGCCATACACGTGTTTGAGGAGCATTTTCTGATAATCCAATATCAATTTTTATTCTTTTGCACCAGACTGGTAGTTTAATTTTTTTATTACTAAATTTAATCCCAGATTGTTTTAATAATTTTATCATATTATTATTGAAAGAAATATTGTAATTAATCCTTACTATCAATCTTTAAAAATGAAAAGCACAAAAATTAATGTAATTGGTTTGGGTAAACTTGGTTTCCCAATGGCCATATTTTTAAGATCGAAGTTTGAGGTTAACGCTTATGATTCAAATACAAATTTAAGAAATTTAATCATAAAAAAACCAAGCTCACATTTGCCAAATGAGACAAATATAAAAAAATATTTAAAAAAAAAATTGAGAATATTCGAGTCAATTGATGACTCTTTAAAAGACACAGACGTTTGTTTTATAACTGTGCCCACTCCAAGCAAAAGTAATGGAACATTTTCTAATAAATATTTAATTGATGTACTTAAAAAAATTTCAAAATTTTTGATTAAAAATTATAATAAAAAAAAACCATATATCATAAATATTAATTCTACAGTTAGTCCAGGCAGCTTTGAAGAAGAATTAATTCCTTTAATGAAAAGAAATGGGTTAATAATTAATAAAGATTATGAATTTATTTATAATCCATATTTTGTTGCATTAGGTGATGTCGTAAAAAACTTAGAAAACCCAGATTTTATTTTAATAGGATCATCTTCAATTAGTGCATCTCAAAGAATACAATCTTTATACAAATTAATTTATAAAAATCCAGTCTTTAAAAGTTTGAAACTCGAAGAAGCAGAACTTGTTAAATTATTAGTCAATTGTTACGTATCATCAAAAATATCCTTCACAAATTTTGTAAAAGATATTGCAGAAAATTTCAACTCAGTTTCAACACCTAAAATTTTAGACGCAATTGGAACTGATAAGAGAATTGGTAAAAATTTTTTGAGGCCAGGTGGACCATTTTTAGGCCCTTGTTTACCAAGAGATATAGTTGCTTTAAATAAATTTTGTAAAGATATAAAAGTTAAAGATTACTATCCTCAGTTTACGAAAAAAATCAATCAAAATAGCCTAGGTAAACTTTCAAAATTAATTAAAATTTTAAAAAAAAATAAAATAAAAAATATTGGTTTTACTGGATTAGCATATAAACCAAATACTGAATTCTTCCAGGAAAGTATTGCGTTTAAATTAATGACAGAGTCCAAAAAAATTGGAATGAATGTATATTTTTTTGACAAGTATATAAATTATAAATTACCAAAATATGAAAGAGTGAATACTTTACAAAATTTGGTTAAAAAATCTGAGGTAATTTTTATATCTTATGAGGATGACTATATTAAAAACAAGCAAAAATTTTTTAAAAAAAACGTTAAAATATGGGATATTTTTAACTTAATTAATTCAAAAAATATAAAAACATTCTCTAACAAAAAAGAATTTATTAACTTAGTTTAAAACTTTATGGCAAAAATAAAAAAAATTATCGCTAATTTTTTTTGGAATAAATCAGAAATCAGTCTTTATGAATATGCATTTTTAAATTCCTTTATAAAGAATAATTTTCAAGTAAATGTTTATTCCTTTAATAAAATTAAATTACCTAAAAGTGCAAAATTAAAGAACGCGGCCTCTATTTTAAAAAAAAATGAAATGAAAAAATTTATTCATGATGGTGTAAAAGGATGTCCTGCAGCTTTTGCTGATAAGTTTAGAATCGAATTAATGAAATTAAATAATGGATGGTGGTTTGATATGGACATACTTTGTCTTAAGAAATCATCTGCATTCAAAAAATTAGAAAAAAAAAAAATTATTGTTGGTCTAGAAACAGATAAATATATTAACAATGCAGTTCTAAAAATATCAGATAAACATTTCCTTCAGATAATTTCTAAGGAAATTTTATCAAAAGGTTATATTTTAAAATGGGGCGACATAGGCCCTAAGTTGATTACAAGACTAATGAAAAAGGAAGGTAAATTTTCTGAAGCTTTTAAAAAAAAATATTTTTATCCAATAAATTATAAAAATTTTAATTATTTACTTTTGCCTAAATATTATAAGGAAGCAAAAAAATTATGTGATAATAGTTTCACAATTCATAATTATAATCAAATTTTAAATAGATTTGGTATTCCTAAAAATATTTTACCCCCAAAAGGTTCTTATCTTTATGAAAAAATAATAAAATATTCTCCTGAATTAAAAGGTATTCAGAGTTTACCCGAGAACACAATTGAGAGATTGTTAGACAAAAAAAATGGATTTAAAGAAAATTTGAAAGATTTGTTTCCTAGTTTAATAAGAAGTTTTAGATAGTTGCTAAATTTTTTTTAATTTCAGAAGCAAATGCTCTCCTATGTTTCTTTCTAGAGTTTTAAATATTTTTTTTGGCATATATTTAAAATGATTAATCTTTACATATTTATTTTTTTTATATTCTCTTATTTTATAAGGAAAAATAAAATCTTGCTTCATTTCTAATATTTTAAATTTTTTATTTATTAATTTTTTTAATTCCTCATAATCAGTAGTAAAGACTACCGGGCAGCCTTTTTGAGCTTCAAATCTATATGGGGTTTTATTTAAAAGCATATTTTTATAAGAATTTTTGGCATAAAGCATAATTTTAATTTCAGTATTTTTATCAGCAATTTTATAAATACTGCTAAAACATTTTTTCATATTAGGGGTATGGTGAATTACACCAAATGAATAAATTAAATCAAAGTTAATATTTTTTTTTTTAACTTTTTTTAAATTTTCAGCATTATCAACAAATACTTCAGGCCTATTTTTCTCTAAGTTAAAAACTTTAATTCTTTCCTTTAAAATATTTACAGATCTTTCAGAATAATCAATACCAACATAATTTGCCTTATTTCTTATAAACTCGATTGCATCTGTTCCAATACCACACCCAATTTCTAAGACATTTTTATTTTTATATTTTTTAAATTCAGCAAAATTAATAATATGTTTTTCTACAAAATATTTTTTTCTTTTTACTTCCATAAAGTAATTTTTGGAGAGAAATTTTTTATTGGAGAATTTAATATTGCAAGGCTGTCTATTCCAATAATCTTTGACTTTTTTTAAAAACATTAAAATATTGATAGTAATATTTTTGAAATAATTTATTTCATTATGATATATTTAATTTTTAAATATCATTTTTTTTATTTGTATCCTAGTTTAAAATTAACTATTTATTAATAAAGTAATTTATTTAATGAAAAAAAAAGTAGCTTTAATTTATGGAGTCACTGGACAGGATGGTTCGTATTTAGCTAAGTTTTTGTTAAAAAAGGGTTATGTAGTTCATGGAATAAAAAGAAGGGCATCTTCATTTAATACAAAAAGAATAGATGACATTTACAAAGATCCCCATATCAAAAAAAATAATTTTTTTTTACATTATGGTGATTTAACTGACTCTTTGTCAGTTTTAAAAAATTTAAAATTTTTAAAGCCTGACGAGATTTATAATCTTGGTGCTCAATCTCATGTAGGTGTTTCTTTTGAAGTTCCAGAATATACAGCAAATGTAGATGCAATTGGAACATTAAGAATTTTAGACTCTATAAAAACTTTAAAATTGGAAAAAAAAACAAAATATTATCAAGCAGGAACATCAGAAATGTTTGGAGCATCCAAACCTCCTCAAAGCGAAAAAACACCTTTTTATCCTCGGAGCCCTTATGCAGCAGCAAAACTTTATGCACATTGGATTACTGTAAATTATAGAGAAGCATACGGAATTTACGCTTGCAATGGAATATTATTTAATCACGAAAGCCCGGTAAGAGGAGAGACTTTTGTAACAAAAAAAATAGTAAAAGGAATATGTGATATTTTTAGAGGAAAATCAAAAAAATTATATTTAGGAAATCTATATGCAAAAAGAGATTGGGGACACGCAAGAGACTACGTTTATGCAATGTGGAAAATGTTACAAAGAAAAATTGCTAAAGATTATGTTATAGCAACAGGAAAACACTATACTGTTAAACAATTTATAAACTTAGTTTGTAAGAATCTAAATATGAAAATTTCATGGAGAGGGAGAAATTCAAAAGAAAAGTGTTTCTGGAAAAATAATCCAATAATTGAAATTGATCCAAGGTATTTTAGACCGACTGAAGTAAATTCATTAAAAGGTGATTTTTCCTTAGCTAAAAAGGAATTAGGTTGGCAACCAAAAATAAATATAAATACACTTATAGATGAGATGGTTCACGAAGAGCTCAATAATATTTCTAATGATAAATAAAAAATCAAAAATATTTGTGACAGGCCATAAAGGACTTGTTGGATCTGCAATTATGAGAAGATTTAAATTATTAGGTTTTAAAAATATAATAACAGTAGAAAAAAAAAAATAGATTTAAGAAATCAAGAAAAAGTTTTTAATTTTTTAAAAAAATATAGATTCGACGGTGTAATAAATGCTGCTGCTGTTGTTGGAGGTATTTTTGCAAACTCAAAATATAAAGCAAACTTTATCTATGATAATTTGACAATCCAAAATAATATAATTCACGGTTGTTATAAAAATAAAATTAAAAATTTAATTTTCCTAGGTTCAAGTTGTATTTATCCTAAATTAAGTAAACAACCAATAAAAGAAAGATATTTGCTAACTGGCGAGTTAGAGAAAACAAATGAGCCATATGCTGTAGCAAAAATTGCTGGGATCAAGATGTGCGAAAGTTATAATTTTCAGTATAAGACAAATTTTAAATGTTTAATGCCTTGTAATATATATGGTCCAAACGATAATTATGATTTGAATAATTCTCACTTTTTTCCAGCTTTAATAAAGAAAATTTATTTAGCTAAACAAAAAAAAAGTAAAAAAATAGTTGTTTGGGGTACAGGTAAACCAAAAAGAGAGTTGATGCATGTAGATGATTTAGCAGAAGCATGTATATTTTTTTTAAAAAAAAAAACTAGAGAGAATTTGATAAATATTGGTTCTGGAAATGAAAAAAGTATTATTCAATATGTTAACTTTTTAAAAAAAAAAATGAATTTTAAAGGTAGAATAGTTTTTGATAAATCGAAACCAGATGGTACTATGAGAAAATTAATTGATTCAAAAATTGCATTAAATTATGGATGGAATCCTAAAGTTAGTTTGTCTAGCGGCTTTGATTTAACTTTTAAAAATTTTTTAAAATTAAATAGTAAATAAAATGAAAAAAATTTCACTGGTTACACCAACTTTTAATGAGGAAGAAAATATTGAAATATTCTATGAAAAAGTAAAGGAACAATTTACTAAATTAAGTTACGATTATGAACATATCATTATTGATAATAATTCAACAGATAAGACGATTTCTATTTTAAGGAATATTTGCCAAAAAGATTCAAATGTAAAAGTGATAATAAATAATAAAAATTATGGACACTTAGCTTCTCCATTTTATGGAATGTTACAATCAAGTGGAGATGCCACAATTTTAATGTCATCTGACTTTCAGGATCCAGTTGAATTAATTCCAGAGCTAGTAAATAAGTGGAATATGAATCATAAAGTTGTGCTTTTACAAAAAAAATCCTCTGATGAAAATTTTATAATTAAAAATATAAGAAAATTTTATTATAGAGTTTTATCAAAAATTTCAGATAGTTCACTAACCATAGATACAACAGGAGCTGGTATTTACGATAAATCAGTTATCGATATGTTTAAAGCAATTAAAGATCCAATACCTTATTTAAGAGGTTTAATATCAGAAATAGAGGGCGATATAGAGTTAATTAAATTTGATCAACCTAAAAGAAAGCATGGCAAAACTAAAAATAATTTCTTGTCATTAGTTGATGTAGCCATGCTAGGTTTTGTAAAACACTCAAAATTACCACTAAGATTTATGATTATTTTTGGTTTATTTATAAGTTTTATTTCAATTTGCATTTCAGTTATATTCTTATTTTATAAAATTTTTTTCTGGAATAGCTTTGAGCTTGGTATGGCACCAATAATTGTAGGTTTCTTTTTTTTGACAGCGATACAAATAATTTTGTTAGGAATATTGGGTGAATATATATCAGTAGTTTTAAGCCATACAAGATCACTTCCTTTAGTTATCGAAAAGGAAAGAATTAATTTTTAAATTAATCAAAAAGACCAATAATTTATAGATATTTGTATCTATTCTATTTACTTTCTTAAAATTAAATAGTAAAAGACGCTGCCTGGTAATTATTGCGAAAGGGTTATACCCGATCCCATTCCGAACTCGGAAGTCAAGCCTTTCTGCGCCGATGGTACTTTGTCTTAAGACATGGAAG
>MDTA01083983.1_pt1 | contig 20297 bp, 12 predicted proteins | sample 811151 | NCBI WGS metagenome assembly MDTA01 (sample SAMN05326648, study PRJNA326480) | marine metagenome | isolation source: seawater | place: Indian Ocean: South | collected 2010 | reverse complement strand
TGAACCTCCGGGAGGAATTAAAGCAAAGACAAGGATGCGGAGATATAAAAAATTAATTGAAGAAGACGTTGACTTGTGTCTTGGTTCTTATTGTTTTTTGTGGGGCCAAAAGCAAGAATCTACCGCAACTTGGCATGGTATGTTTTTGAGTGACGGTAGGCCAACTGAAGCTATTGATTTTATGTCTTATTGTTGGAAAGGAAATTGGCCAGATTCTAGAGCGCCTTCGATAAACAGTATAAAATTAGATGAAACGAATTGGAAAAAAGATCATTTTCTTAACCCTAATTCTGAAGCTACTTTGGAGATTAAATATGATGAGTTTAACAACACAGAAGTATATATAGATTACAAACTATACCCAGAAGCATTTACAAATAAAATAGGTGGAGATATCCAAGACTCAGTAAGTGAAATTGAATTTGAAATTACCAATAACTTAAAAGACGGAAAAATTATTTTTAAGACTCCATCCAAGCCTGGTGCATATCGAATCTTTGCAATAGCGTCTAATTCAAACAATCAATGTTCAGTTGCCAATATTGCATTTATTGTTGAGTGATATTCACTGTAATTGTTTCGAAGCCAGATTTAAATTGAATCACTTGGTTTACATCTCTTGCTGGAAGTAACTGTCCTCTTTCATAAGTAATCCAACTTGAATCATCACGTTTTTTATAGCCAATGGATGCACCAATAATTGAGGGTTGGATTATAATACTTTGGCCTATTTGTTCAATAATTGGTTCACTTGATTTGAGTGGGATTATTTTATCTGGATACATTAAATCCAATATTTGAGTTTCACTAAAAGCATCATATGTACAATTTCGCATCCAGTTTTCAAGTGATGATTTTAAAGCATTGATTTCATTAACTAAATTTGAATCATTGATTAAATTATCCAATTCATATGGATCGTTTATTACATCATAAAATTCGTACTCACTTTTTTGAGGTTGATACCAAAAAGAAAAGTATTCATTATTTGATTTAATACTATTTAAAGCATCCAAAACCTGCATTGTTTGCATTTGATTTCGGTATTCAACTTTCTTATGTATTGATGTTTGAGTATCGCAGTTTAAAATTAGTTTATAATGTTGATTTCTGACACATCTTCGTTTATTATGACTTGAATCAAATCTATCTGTTGCTGCATAAACGTTTAATCTATCGTCTTTTTGAAAAAACGACATCCCATCAAATTCATGGGTGTCTTTAAAATTAATTATGTCTAAAATCGTTGGAGCAAAGTCTACAAAACTTATAAGTTGGTCATTGTATGTTGATGTTTTTGAGTTTGCCCATTTTATATAAAGTGGACATTGAATTCCAGTATCATAAATAGATCGTTTATATCTAGGAAATGGCCCCCCGTGATCGCTAAAGAAAAAGATGATAGTATGATCATATAGTTCATCTTCTTTTAGCTGTTGAATTACCATTCCAATTTGTTCATCTAGTTTTTCGATATTTTTATAATTGGTAAGAAAATCTTCTTTAATCTCATTTGAGTTTGGGAAAAATTCAGGTAGACTAATTTGATCAATTTCATCATCTAAGTGTTCATAGTTCATACTCCAGATGGATGACTCATGCGTTATACCAAAATTAAAAACTGAAAAAAATGGCTGATTATTTTGACGATTTTTCCAATGTGCACTTTTGCTACTTTCATCCCAGGCCAAAGGTGATTTTTCCATGTTGTAATCCTCCTTTGTGTTATTTGTACAGTAATAATTTTGGCTTCTTAAATACTCAGTAAAAAACTTAAAGTCCACCTCTGAATTTGGGCTATAATATTGGAGTTGAGTGTGAGGATTGATCTCTCCTGTTTTTTTATAGGACCTCATATTTTGAGTTCCAATATTTGTAGGATACATGCCAGTAATAATACTGCTTCTACTTGGTGAACATACTGGAGATGGAGTAAAGCAATTTGTATAAATGGTGCTGTGATTGGCAAGTGAATCTAGATTTGGAGTATAACTCGTACTATCCCCATAAGCAGAAAAAAACAAGCTTTGGTCTTCACATACAAGCCAAACAATATTTGGTTTATTCTGTGCATAAATCACAGAACAACTAAATATGAAAACAAATAAAGCTTGAATCTGATATGATAACTTAAAATACATCTCTGTTTGTATAAGAAAAAACGAAATTTTGTTAGATATTGTCTTTTTAATTTTTAAAAAATGAGGCATACATTTTATTTACTTATCGTTTTGATTTTTTTAAGTTCTTGCGGAGAAACTGAAAGCCCTCAGAAAGATAAGAAGCCACTAAATATAGTTTATATAATGGCTGATGATTTGGCTTATCAAGCTATTAGCGCATATGGTAGCGAAATAAGTAAGCTAGCACCGACACCAAACATTGATAGGATTGCAAATGAAGGAGCAAGAATGGATGCGGTTTACTGTACAAATTCAATTTGTGGACCAAGTCGAGCTTCTATTTTGACTGGCAAGTTTTCGCACGTAAATGGATTTTATAAAAATGTTGATGGTGGAGACTTTGATGGTGAGCAATTGACGTTCCCTAAGGTATTTCAAGAAAATGGATACCAAACAGCTGTTATAGGTAAGTGGCATTTAGGAACTACTCCAACTGGATTTGACTATTCAAAAGTTTTAATTAATTGGGGTGGTCAAGGCACATATTTTAAACCCCAATTTTGTGTTAATGGAACGGACACAATTCAAGAATACAAACGTCATTCAACAAAAGTTATAGAGGACGATTGTATTGATTGGCTTGAATCAAGGGATAAGGATATGCCTTTTATGCTATTATATCAGTTTAAAGCTCCTCATAGGGATTGGAGGCCTGATTCCATATACCATGATTTATTTACAGACTTTGACTTCCCACTCCCAGATTCATTTAATGATGACTACGAAGGTCGCCTTGCGGCAAGCGAAAATATGATGGAGATTGAAAATCATCTCAATAGAAGAGATATGAAGCAAGAGCCGCCACATGCACTACCTACAAGAAAGGACTCAATGAAGTGGTATGCTTATGGCGATAGAGGTCAGTTTTGGACTCCAAATGATTCTCTGCAGGGTGAAGAGCTTAAGTATTGGAAATACCAAACCTATATAAAAGACTATTTAAGATGTGTGGCAGGTGTTGACAGGGCAATAGGAACTTTACTTGATTACTTAGAAGAAAATGGTTTAGCTGAGAACACATTAGTAGTGTATACTTCAGATCAAGGTTTCTATTTAGGTGAGCATGGTTGGTTTGATAAAAGATGGATGTATGAAGAGTCGTTTAAAATGCCATTTGTAATTAAATGTCCAGGAATTATTGAACCTGGAACCACTTCTGATCAAATGATCATGAATGTTGATTTTGCTCCAACACTAATTGATTTTGCAGGATTAGATGTGCCGGGAGAAATGCAAGGAACTAGTTTTAAAGGAGTATTTACGGAAGAAGAAGTTCCTAACAGAGAAGCTGTTTATTATCACTACTACGAATGGCCAATTTGGCATAAAGTTCAACCTCATTATGGAATCCGCACAGATAAGTATAAGCTGATGCATTTCTATTATTCAATGGATGAATGGGAGCTATATGATATAGAATCTGACCCTCAAGAAATGCATAATATTTATAACGAAGCGCCAGAGGAGTTAATTCTTGATTTAAAACAAAAATTGGAACATATCAGAATGGACTATAAAGATGACTATTCAATTAACGAAATGAAGGTTATGACTGATACAGTTATTAAGAGGGTTTATAACGAGCCAAATAAAGTCAATAAATAAAATGAAATACTCTTATCTATTTCTTGCCATTTCAATTTTTGCATTTTCAATTTTTACATCTAGTTGTTCGAGCGAAAAAAACTCAAATAACGTTGATGGTTTTGACCCTATGGCATACAGAGGTTCTGATAGAGTTGAGACTCTTTTGTCAAGTATGACTCTTGAAGATAAAATTGGAGAGATGACTCAAATCACTCTTGAGTTTATGTGTCAAAACGATAGCGAAGGTAAAAGGATAGAACCTCATACTTTAGATAGCTCAAAAGTGTCGAAGGTTATTAATGAATTTAAAGTTGGGAGTATTTTAAACTGTGCGGGACATTCTTATTCTCCTGAGCACTGGCAAAAACTTGTTGGTCAAATTCAACAAGAAAGTATTAAATCAAAAGGTATACCTGTTCTATATGGTGTTGATGCAATTCATGGAGCAACATATACTTATGGTGCTCCATTAGGTCCACAACAAATAGCTCTTGCGGCTACTTGGGATACGTCAATAGTTAGAAGCCTTTCAACAGAAACTGCAAAGGAAGTTTGGGGATGTGGAATACCATGGAATTTTTCACCTGTATTAGATATGGGAAGAGATCCAAGGTGGCCAAGATTTTGGGAAACATTTGGAGAAGATGTAAAACTTGTTAGCGATATGGGGGAATCAATGGTGAAAGGATACCAAGAAGGACCAATGCCATTTGCTGCTACTCTAAAGCACTTTTTAGGATACAGTACTCCTTGGAGTGGTAAAGACAGAACTCCAGCATACATACCTGAACGGCAGCTAAGAGAAATATTCCTTCCACCATTTCAAAAAAGTGTTGATGCAGGTGCTTTAAGTGTAATGATAAATAGTGGTGAAATTAATGGGATACCTACGCACATTAATAGGTTTATTTTAACTGATTTGCTTAGAGGTGAGATGGGCTTTGAGGGGATTGCCGTAACTGATTGGGAAGATATAAAGTACTTATTTAGCAGGCATAAAGTTGCGAAAAACTATAAGGATGCAATTAAACTAGCTATTGACGCAGGTGTTGATATGAGTATGGTTCCTTTAGACTTAAAATTTCCAAAACTTCTAAAAGAGTTAGTAGAAGAGGGTGAAATATCAGAGGATAGAATAGACTTAAGTGTGAGGAGAATTTTAACGATGAAAGAAAAGTTAGGTTTACTTGATTCTGAGAGAGGAATTATGTCTGCCTTAGTGACTGAAGACGAGCGAAATATTGCTGAAGAATTAACTTTAATAGCAGCAAAAGAGTGTATTACGTTGCTTAAAAATGAGAATAACGTTTTACCTCTATCTAACGACCAAATTTTGGTAACAGGGCCAACAGCAAATTCTCAGAATGCATTAAATGGTGGCTGGTCTGGTACTTGGCAAGGGACAAATCCAGCGTTCAATAATCCAGGCAGGTTGACTGCATATGAAGCACTGTCACAAAACCTAGAAAAGGTCGAGTTTGTTGAATTAGAATCTATGGATTTCTCTTCATCTGAAATTAACAATGTAGTTTCAAATATTAAATCCTCAAATCCAGAAACTGTCATTTTGTTCTTAGGTGAAATGCCATATACTGAGGTTGTTGGAAATATTGACGATCTAACTCTACAAGAGAATCAGATAGAATTGGTTAAGGCAGTGAAATCTACAGGTGTAAAAACTGTAGGAGTATTTATTGAAGGAAGACCCAGGTCATTTGATAACATTGAACATCTATTGGATGGTGTAGTAATGGCATACTTACCCGGAGAATTTGGCGGTATTGCAATTTCTGAAGTGCTAACAGGGAAATTTAATCCCTGTGGACGACTTCCATTTACATGGCCTAAACACCCATCCTCTCATGTTACTTATGATAGAAAATATACAGAAAATGTTCATTCAGACTTCAGTATGAATGCGTTTGACCCTCAATATGAATTTGGTTTTGGTTTAAATTATAGTCCAGTAATAACAAATACATTAAAGCTTATTGATGGAAAAGAATATCATTTAGGAGATAGTATAAGGGTGGAAGTTGAGTTAGAAAACATAGGCGATAGAACCTCAATTGAGGTTATTATGTTATACAGTCAAGATCTTGTAGCAAGCATTACTCCAAGTGTCGACAAATTAAAAGCTTATAAAAGAGTAAGCCTTGAGCCAGGTGAAATTAAATATGTAACCCTAAGTTTTTCTTCTAATGATTTAGGATTTATAGACCAAAATTTGAACTACATAGTTGAGCCTGGATTGTTTAATCTACGCGTAAAAAATAAAACTGCACAATTTTCAATTATAAATTAAAATGAAGCGTTATTTAATATTTTATGTGCTGTGTTTAATGTCTCAATTTTCTTTTGCTCAAGTTGAATGTGATTATAATCCAGATGTTGAGTCCGATTATCTAATTGGAGTTTCAGATGTTCTTGCAGTATTAGGTTTATTTGGTGAAGTTGATCTTGACCAAGATGGAATTTGGGATAGTGCTGATTTATGTACTGATATAGAGGCTTGTAATTTTGATTTATACCCATCAGAAGAATGCCAGTATTATGACATGAATGGTAACTGTGGTGGTGATTCTTTTATTCCTGAAAATCTGATAGGTTCTTGGACTTTTAGCACACTAGAAGGGGCAGTTATTGTTGGATCAAATCCATATGGTTCAAACTGGTACGTAAGCCCACCTAATAGTCTTAATTCAGTACAGTATGATGACGTTTACACTTTTAGTGAAGATGGCACTCTAAGCATGAATTACAATGGATCAATATTAGATGCGTTTATAGACTATAGCGTTCAACCCTATGATTGTGATGGTGTAGATATTATCTACAATGTTGGTGGAGGAACATCAGGTGAAGATGCATTCACTCTAATTCCAAATGCTGATAACTGTTCATGCCCATTTATTGGTACTACGGATGCTTCAATGACCTATGATATTGTTGAATTAACTTCAACAACTTTAGTCCTTCACAGTCAAATGGACAACAGCTCTTGTGACACTCAAAATGGTTATTTCACGTTCACCTTCGTTAAAATAAATGAAGAATTAAACAACGACTACCAAGGTGCAGAAAGCTATCCAAATATGGATTTAATATGGTCTGATGAATTTGAAGGAATCAGCATAAATACTCAAAACTGGACTTACGATATTGGAGCATCTGGTTGGGGGAATAATGAGTTGCAGAATTACACAAGCTCTTCAAGTAACAGTTTTGTGTCTAATGGGTATTTAAATATCGTAGCTAAAGAAGAGAACGGAGGTTATACTTCAGCAAGGTTGAAGTCGATAGATCTTCAAGAATTTCAATTTGGTAGAATTGATGTTAGTGCAAAGTTGCCAGAAGGCCAAGGGATTTGGCCTGCGATATGGATGTTAGGTCATAATTTTCCTTCTTCTGGGTTGCCTGCATGTGGTGAAATTGATATCATGGAATTAATAGGAAATGAACCTTCAACTGTTCATGGTACTGCACATTGGGGATCAAATTGGAGCGTTCACCAATATGCTGGTGATGAAATTTCATTACCCTCAGGACAAAAGTTTAGCGATGCCTTTCATCTATTTTCTATCATTTGGACTGAAAACAGCATTACATGGTTAATGGACGATCAGCCATATTATTCTATTGATAACACTCAGATGAATGGACAACCTTATCCGTTTAACAATTCATTCTTTTTTATCATGAACATTGCTGTAGGTGGAAATTGGCCAGGTTATCCAAATAGTTCAACACTTTTCCCTCAAACGATGCAGGTTGATTATGTTAGAGTATTCCAGTAATGTTTTTATGAAAAAGATTTTTCTTTTCACTCTGTTATTTATAGCAATTTTTAATATAGATTTTGCTCAAAACGATGAGTGTGATGGAGCTGCAATTCGTACACATGAAGCTTATTTGTATGGGAGGTTTGAAACCAAAATGAAATCAACCCAAGGAAGCGGAATTGTAAGTTCTTTTTTCCTTTACAATTGGGATATAGGGTGTAATTGGCCAGAGGAGAATAATGAAATAGATATTGAAATGACTGGGAATTTAGATGCTTCAGTTCAGTTTACAACTCATCACCCCTATCAAACAAGTGTAACAGAAATAGTCCCAACTTCATTTAATCCCCATGAAGTTATGATTGATTATGCAATTGAATGGGAGCCAAACGTTGTTCGATGGTTTATTGATGGTGAATTAGCACTTGAACAGACTCATAATTTTATTACTCAACTGGAATTTCCAATGAGAATTTTTATGAATCTATGGGCAGTTAGCTTACCTACTTGGACTGGAGAATGGGATCCATCAGCTTTACCTGGAGTGTCTAAATATGATTTTGTAAAGTACTATGAGTATACACCAGGATTAGGAGATTATGGCACAAATAATAATTATAGCTTAGTATGGGAAGATGATTTTGATGATATAGATTATGAAAGATGGGATATCGATGAAGGTGGAAACGTAGGACCTTTATGTACTTTCAGAGCCCAAAATATCAACGTAGTTGATGGAGAATTAATCTTATCAATAACTGAATTTTCTGATAATCAAATAACAAAACCAGTAAACTTTGGAGTTGATGTAACTGCACTCGATTTACAACAAAATGACGTAGTATATATCAATGGTGGATTTAATTCTTGGTGTGGGAATTGTATGCCATTGTCAGACGATGATGGTGATGGAATTTGGACTTTAGAGTATAACCTGCCGTTAGGAGAACATCAATATCAATATGCAATCAATGGTTGGGGGGGGCAAATATTTCACCCTGAATTAGGATCTTCTTGTGATTACAATCCTTGTGATGAATGGACAAATTTTGGTATTTTAGTCGAGGAGAATGAGGATGTAATCTATGCTCCAATTTATTGCTGGGGATCTTGTGAATCTTGCTCAAATTGGTCAAATGATGAAGCATGTTTAGCAGATTTTGATTTAGACACAGTTGTAGGAATTAGCGATGTACTTTATCTATTATCTCAATATGGATGTATTGGTGATTGCGATGCAGATATCTCAAATGATTTGAATGTAAATGTTAATGATGTTCTAAACATCCTTCAGGCTTTTGGAACATCATGTATTTAATTTTTTTTTTCTGATTTACAAGCAATCATTATGTTGAATTTCAGTATTTTTATAGCTTACTTCAAAAATAATGTTTGCTCTTAGAATTGGATTAGTTCAAGTATTTATTTGCTTAGTTACTTCATCAATGTTTTCACAAACAAGTGTTGTGCAGGTTGTTGAGAATTCTCCACAAAATTGGGAGTTGCATATAGATGGAGAACCTTTTTACATCAAAGGGGCTGGTGGTGAAACTGAGTTGATAAAAGTTGTTGAAGCTGGTGGTAATACAATAAGAACCTGGGGAACAGAAAATGCTCAATCAGTATTAGATAATGCTCATGAACTTGGCATTAAAGTGATGCTAGGGCTTTGGGTTCAACACGAAAGGCATGGCTTTGATTACAATAATGTCGCTAAGGTTAATTCGCAACTTGAACGTTTTAGAAATGAAGTTATCAAATACAAAGACCATCCAGCGCTTTTGATTTGGTGTGTAGGTAATGAGTACGAACTAAATTATTCTAATGAAAAGGTTTGGGGTGCAGTAAATGACATTGCCAAAATGATTCAACATGAAGATTCAAACCATCCAGTAGCAACTGTCACTGCAGGAACCAATTCAGACAAATTGAAGTTTGTAATGGATGAGTTGACTGATATTGATATATACGGCATTAATACTTATGCTGATATAGTAAATGTAAAAAGCATACTTGATAAAGGTGAGTACAACAAACCTTATATGATTACTGAGTGGGGCCCAACTGGTCATTGGGAAATTGAAAAAACACTTTGGGGATCTTCGATTGAACAAAACAGTACTGAAAAGGCAGCTTCATATCTTAATAGGTATTCTGAAAATATTGGTCCATATAAATCAACTTGCATTGGGTCATTTGCTTTTTTATGGGGCCAAAAACAAGAGTATACTAGTACATGGTATGGACTATTTGGTGAGAATGGAATGCCAACAGAAGCGATAGATGTTTTGCAATATTGTTGGACTAATGAATATCCAGCAAACAGGGCTCCGTCAATTGAAAAAATATTATTTAGCAAATCAGAAGATATTAAAAATTTGATTTTAGCTCCAGCAACATCTTATGATGTTGAAGTAATTGCAAATGATTTGAATGGAGATGTTTTAAATATTAAATGGGAGTTGTATCCTGAAAGCATCGATTTAAAAACAGGTGGTGATGTTGAGGGTAAACCTCCAATTATTCCAGGGAAAATCAAAGGAGTTAATTCATCATCCATGAAATTAAAAACTCCTAAAAGTGAAGGAAGATATAGGTTGTTTGTGTTTGTAGATGATAGTGAAAAATTGGCTTACGCAAATATCCCATTTTATGTTGACCCATCTTTAGACTCAACGCAATCAGTGAAGTTTAAAAAACAAAAATTAAAGCCTTATGAACACTAAAATCATAGCCTTTATTTCTTGTATTTTATTAATAAATAGTATAAGTGCTCAGTCTTATTCTGACTCATTGATGTTTAAACCATCAAATGGAGGACTTTATCCAAAAAACTATGAATATGGATTGTCGAATATTTCTATTTCTGGTTTTTATAGGTTCTTAGCTTGTTATACTTCCATGGACCCATCTGTAACACATTATCCTGTTATGGATTCTGTATTTAACAGAGTATTTATTGGTGACGACAGCCAACTTCCTCAGTTAAGTCTAAACATTGGGGTAAGTCCAAACAAAAATACATCCATATCGACAGACTTGTATTTGTGGCAACAAATGACTGGAAGTGAAAATGATGATTTTGTTAAAGGATTATTGTTAGGTGTTAACCTATACGGAACTCATTCTACAAATTTTGGAACATTTGGTGTAAAAACAGGAGGAATTCATTGGCATAAACAAAGTCCATTAACGTTTGCTGCAAACACGGGATACAATAGATTTAGCCTTTTTGAAAGGAATCCGTGGGATCCAAACACTTCTAATATCTATGATAGATATGATGATTTCTATAAAAATGGAGCATTAACACAAGATGAAAGATGGGGGCAACAAGCTTTTCAAGGATTAATAGTCGATGCTAGTGATCTTCCATCAGAATATTCGGTGTCATTTATGCACGGAAAGTCACAACTCAATGGTGGTTCTTCCATAATTCCAAATCATTTGACAGGTGGGAGAATACAAAAGAGCTTTAGCAGAAGTTTCATTAGTTTAAATGGAATACACAATCAAACATTTACAGATGAGAGCACAACAAACTTGCTAGGATTTAATCTGTATACAACAGAGTTTGAGTTTAAATCAAAAAAGAATTTCACGCTATATGGTGAAATTGGAAAGGGGAATTATTTCTCTCCAACATATGATGCTGGTTGGGGAAATGCATTTGATTTAAAATTAAATTTCGATAAATCTAGATGGTACAAGTTTCCATTAGAGATTAGGTATTTCAGTATAAGTCCAAACGTCATTAATAATAATGGAATTTTTTGGAATACATCAATTTTAGAATATTCTCAAGATAATTCTCAACTTGACCCTGGTCAAGCTCCTATACTTTTCCCTTTTGCAAGTTCATTGACTCAAATAGGCCAGATGACTAACAATCGTAGAGGCTTGATTTTAAATACTGATTTAAATTTCAAAAACACCAAGCTTACAATTGGATATAGCGCTGCTAAAGAAATTGATGCAATATCGAATCAAATAACATATGGTCACCCATCAAATTCATTACAACTTTCTAGATTTTGGAGATGGGGATTCCCTACGAATGTTGGGCCATATGAAAACATTAATAAAGTTTATAGATCTGTCTTTGAGACGATGGATATTGATGATCCAGATGGGATATCTGCAAAAGGATTTAATTCTTTAGAAATTAGTTGTAAAACAAAAACACAGATTAACGATAGAAAGCTAATGCTGTTCTATCTAGGAGGATTTCATAGTATTCAAAGAGATTATAATTTCCTACCCACGTATGATAGCACTGCATACCTTCAGAGTTATAATCATCAACTTGATCTATACTATGCTTTGACTAATCAAGTTACCATATGTGGATACTATGGTTATGATATAATTAAAGGAGGAATGTATACCGAAACTAATGAGGACTCGGGTGGTTATAAAGACCAGGAAGGTAAAAGTTTTGCTCTAGGTCTTGACATTCAACTTGAAAGAAATACGGGGCTTTACCTAAGACATAGATGGATGGATTATATAGATCATAATTTTGCTTTAGATAGATACAAAGGCACAGAAACAACAGTTGAACTCAAAATATTTTTCTAATTATGAGATGTTTTTTAATAATACTTTTTTCAGTATTTAGTTCTGGTTTTGCATTTTCTCAGAATGGAAAAAAAGTACAGTTTGTTGGAGGCGCGAGATCATTAAACACACTTGCCGAATTAGATTCTGCATCAACCCCAAAACGATCAGGCGGATATGCATTACTTGATTTAGGAATTAAGATCAATCCAAACTCAAATACTGAAGTTATGGGTATGTTTAGAATAAATAATGAGTATGGAGGATTTTGGGGTGCAGGTGTAAATATTGATGTAAGACAACTATATGTAAGAGGTGTAGCAAACGATATATTCAGATACCAAGTTGGCAATATTGATTATAAACTAACTCCTTATACATTTTACAATCATAATCAAGATATACTTACCTCATCAATTGGTACATTGGGTATAAGAGAAGATGTATTTAATTATGAAACTTTCTACAGTGACAACACTTGGAGACAACAAGGAGCTTCTTTAAATTTTGGTCTAGAGCTTCCTAAAGTAATTAAGGACATTGAAGTCAATAGCTTTATTTCTAGGCTAAATAGATCAGATTTTAATTTTGTTTTAGATAGGTTTTTTGGTGGGGGAAACGTTGTAATTAATAAAGACGACAATTTAGAAATAGGGTTAAATCACGTTTCAATTTTTGATTTAGCCGGAACTGCAAAAACTGATAATATTTATAACAATAATGTTAGCTCGATAACTTTTGATTACCAGTTGGCAAAAAACAATTTTGTTTATGGTATTGATGGTGAATACGGAGTTAGTTCTTTATCACAAAGTGAATCTCCAGAAGATTCTTTGACGGATTATTTCGTCCATGCTAGAAGTTATATAAATTTTGATTCTGGACTAGAATTGAGTTTTGGAATTTTAGATAATGGCGCAGATTATAGAAGTTTTGGAGCACAATCAAGAAGAGTTTCATTTAATCAAGAAAACAACTTCTTTAATAGATATATGGACTTAACAAATTCAACGGAGGTGTTAAGACCCATATCATTATTTGATATGTATAATGACCCACAATTATACAATCAGGGAATATCAGTTGGATTAATGGATCACAATCCAATTATAAGCTCAGTTCTTCCTTATGGAATAGCATCATTTAATAGACAGGGTGGATATTTTGGAGTAATATATGATGATCCTAAAGAATTCTTTGATTTGAATGGTAGAGTTTACCTGCTTTCTGAGTCAAGGGGACAAGGAACATTAGCTTTAAAATCATTTTTAATGAGTGAGTTGGTTGCTACACTGCATGCTAATAAACTATGGAAAGGAAAGAAGGAGTTCAATATTCAGTTATCACACAATCACCAACAAACAACTAGAAATGGAGAGTTTGATTTTGAATCAGTAGACTTTACTACCAACCAACTAAACATAGGCATGGAATATGAAGTATTTGAGGATGTTTACCTCATGGGTAATTATCTCAAATTAAGTGCATCTGGGAATGATCAAATGCCTATAAGAAATAGTGAAGATGAAATCATTAACTATGAGAACTTCTTAGTTGATGGTCATGAGTCGTTGATTTCATCAGGAATTAAAATGTCCTTTTCTAAGAAATCTTACCTAGCAATTGTTCATGATAGATACCAGTATCGATTTAGTCAAATAACTCATGAATATGACTTTAATCAATCATCAGTTGTATATGTTTTAAAATTCTAAATCATGAAAAAACTTATTTATATATTTCTCTGCTTAAGTGTAATCGTTTCTTCTTGTAGAAAGCCTGATGAATTTTCTGATGGTCCAGACTTGTATGATGTTTATGGTGATTTTGAAATCTATTCTCCATTAGAAGGAAGCCAAATAAATGTTGATTTCGCATCTGGTGAAACTGTATTCTTTAACTGTGAATTGAGTAAAGTTGTTAATTGGCAATTAAAAATTACTGGATCAAATAGTGGTGCTGAGAAAATTATAACTGGTACAAGTAAAACTCTCGATGAAGAAGTTGCGCTTTGGGATGGTACAACGACAAGTCTTCCGATTTTCAGGGTTGAAAACTGTAATGTTGAGTTATCGTTTTTAACAAATGAGACTGATACAATACTATCTACGAGTGTATTTGTCACGACACCCAAACAAAATGATGGTTTTGTAATTACTGATTTTGAAGAAGGATGGGATCCAAATTGGTCAACATTTGTACAATCTGGAAAATCTATGGATTTTGGAATTAAGCTAGATGGAACAGCTCCACAACTTGCTCGATACTATAATATGGCAGGAACTGTTGATTGGGATTGGTTAACAGGAATGATAGATTTTAATGCATCAGCATTTGGAGAATCTACAATGTCATTATCTGACAATAGTGATAATTTATACTTTAATGCTTTTGTGTATGGAGATCCACTTTATCCAAATAGTAGAATTCTATTTCGATTTGACGAAGATGAAAATTTAGATGGCGCATTTGATATAACTAATGAAGATTCATTTGGATATGAAATAATTATTAACTGGTCAGGTTGGAAGCATATAAGCGTAAAATATTCTGATATTTTAAGTGCGAATAATTCCAGTGGAGGAGGCGTACATAATCCTGATAAGTTAAATCGTGTAAGTGTCTTACATCTAGCTGACCCAAATTCAGGGTATGCTCACTCTGCAATCGACTATTTAATATTTACTGAGAATGAACCTTTGCGTCCATAAAATATTTTCATTTCTGTTCGTTATCTTAATGACTTCATATACATTCGCACAGGATACTTTGCGCATTAATGAAGCAGTTATAAAATCTAAAAAACTACAGCTTAAAAAAAAGGGATTGTATGATGGCGATTTTATAGAAGATTATAATATCAGAGGATTTACACAAGACATACTTTTTGAACATGAATTACTAGATTTTTGGAGTACAGAAGATTTAAAATGCATAGAAGCTAAAACTCTGGATTATAGCGAAGAAAATGTCTTAAATATTAAATGGAATAAAGATCAGGATGGTTGTGATTGGGTCGGTTTTGGAATTGGTTGGGATGGTTGGAAAAGCAAGGACTTTGCATATGTAATAGACACTTTGGCTTTAGAATTAGTTGTCAGGTCTACAGGAGATAGCTTTACAAATATTCCATGGGCTTTTTGTTTTGAAGATTATAAAGGGTCTCAAGCATGGTTAGGTTATAATTCCTCTTTTCTAAAAGGAGATGCTATTTTAAAAGAATGGACTAAAGTTGTTCTACCTCTTTCTCTTTTTCCATTTGATGAGTTTGATACTGATGCTGCGAACATCAAGCAATTGTTAGTTCAACTTTTTTCTGAAGGTGAAATAGAGATTAACTCTATTAAACTTGTGCCTTTTTCTGGCAAGCTTAAAAATGACTTTTTAGCTCAAAAACAATCAATTCATATTGATGGAGATTTCTCAGATTGGGACGGTAGATTTGAGCTATTCAGTGGTCAACAATTTTCCGTCTCCTATTCTGATGAATACTTAAATTTAGCATTCATAGTGATTGATAGCACTCCTATGCAAAACAGTAAAATCGAAGGAGATCTTTGGAATGGAGACGCAGTTGAATTTGCGTTCTCCACTAACCCAAATGCAAACGATAAAAGAAACTTTCTTTTGTTAAGCGACCAGCACATTGGAATTAATTGTGGTGATTCGCCTTATGTATGGGATTTCAAAAGAAGTCAATTAATTCCCAATTCTAAACTTAAGATCATCGAAGTAAATACCGGATATATTGTTGAATCTTCTATCCCTTTAGAATATTTTAAAAATTTAGAATTTAAGTCAGGAATAGATTTAGATATGGAGGTTGCTATTGACTTGGGAAATAACGAAAATCGACAAACTCAAATCCGTTGGAACAGCAACAATAAAGATGGATTTCACCAAAACCCATCAATGTGGGGTAACTTACTTATTCAGTAAGATTATATCTTCATAAATGAATCTATAGCTTTTTGGCCGTTTGTCATTAACACGTGTATAATATATAGCCCCGAATCAAAAACCGATGCGTCAATTAGTGTTGTGTTTTGAGCTTCAAAAACAATTCTTCCAGATAGGTCAACTACCTTATATTCTTTGACTTCTTGATCAGAAGTTATTTTGGCAATGTCATTCAATGGATTTGGATAAATTGAAATATTTGTAAGATCTAAATCATCGACCTTTGAAACATCCTGGTAAACTCTTACATAATCTACATACATGTTAGCAGGAAAAACCGTTTCATCGTTTGGTGATCCAGGCCAATTTCCCCCTACAGCTAAATTTATAAGAAAAAAGAAAGGGTTGTGAAATTCTTCTTTTGATACAGCGCTTGGTCCAATATCTGTTGAATAGTAAGGATTCCCATTTAATGACCAAATAATATGATTTGGCGTCCATTCGATACTATAAACATTAAACTGTTCAGCGGCACAAATCGTAGATCCTCCTTGGTACACATGTCCATTATTGTTATAGTGATGAGTTCCATGAATTACAGGATCTAAATTAACGTGTTCCATAATGTCTATTTCACCACATTGTGGCCAACTTACTTGATTAATATTTGCACCTAACATCCAAAATGCTGGCCACAATCCTTGACCGATGGGTACGCTTATTCGAGCATGAACTTTTCCATATTGAAATTGATATAGATCTTTTGTTTTTATCCTTGTAGAAGTGTAGCTAGCATTTGCATATTGCTCCTCTTGAGCAGTAATATTTAACATTCCATCCTGTACTTTAACATTAGATGAATTAGAAGTATAGTATTGTAACTCATTATTCCCCCAACCCCAAGATCCTTGTCCAATATCAAATGTCCATTTTTCATAGTCTAATTCTTCTCCGTTAAATTCATCTGACCAAACAAGTTCGTATTGTGAAAAAACACAAGATTGGAAAATTGCAAACGTGATAAATAAAAACTGTTTTATCATATTTTCTCTTTGACAAATGAAACTTGGCCTATCCTATTTTCAGCTTGTATAACTAGGAAATAAATTCCAGGGTTAAGTTGAGAAATGTCAATTTCAGATTTATTTGAGCCAACTTCTATTTTTTGACCTGTAGAAGAAAAAATTGAAAAATTAAAACTTGATGGAGCATCTAAAATTTTAATCATTTCAGATGATGGATTAGGATAGATGCCAAAATTTACATCTGATTCTGTCACGCTTTCTGTGCTATCACAATTCAAACAAGTGTTGTACGTTACAAAAATTTCTTCTCCGTCACTAATTACCCATTGACGATTTGCGTATTCATATAAATCTGTAAGAGGTGCACATGTTGCTCCTTCAATCATTTCTTGTATGAGATCTTCTCCTACACCATCAACGAATACTTGGTACTCAATAGATTCTGAAGGTACAGGTTCATAATAAAAAGTCCACGTACCATCGCCATTATTCACGCCTGTCTTTCCGTTATTCCAGTCCCAATTCGGAGGGCCTACAAGTTTAACTTCTGAGACGTTAGTGGGCTCGCATATTTCAGCTGAGATTGATAAATTCGGAAAACTACATGGTACGCATCTGTCGTAATTAATGTTTATATCATAAGGGTCACTTGTGTTCCATATTCTGTTTGCAAAAGCCCAATAGTCAGTGATAGGTGCACATGTCCCCCCTTCTACCATGTCTTGTATTAAATTTTCTTGAATTCCATCTGCAACAACTAGGAATTCCATATTTGAATCTGGTACAGGAAGATTTACAGTCCATGTACCATCACCATTATTAGATCCAATAACACCATTATTCACATCCCAACCCCAAGATGGACCAGTAATTCGAACTTCATTTGCTTCATACCCACATAAATCGATGTGAATATTCAACCCGTTTTCCAGACCACAATCAACACATTGTCCAAATATGTTTGAAATACTACCTTCATTTGTTTCCCAATATCTGTTTGCGTATGTGCTGTAATCAGTTATTGGAGCACAATCTCCTCCTTCAATCATTACCTGGATTAAATCCTCTACTTCTCCATCTAAAACCAGTAGATATTCCATATCATCTGTTGGAGCTGGGTCGAAAGAAAAAGTCCACGTACCATCTCCATTATCTGTCGCCTCCGGACCTCCTTCAGGATCCCAATTCCACAATGGTCCTGTCATTCTAACATTGTTTGCTACGTCACAAACGGTAGTTGTGATTGTAATCGAAGAGAAATAACATGAGCCATCATCAACAGTTGCTTCTGGGTCATAATTTTCAGCCAATGGATTTGTACATCCAACCACAGCATTTGGGTCACATTCTCCACACGTACCGTATACATTTTGCACGTTACCAGTACCCGGCAACCATAATCTATTTGCATATGCCCAGTAATCGGTTATTGGAGCACAAGTTCCACCATTAACCATCTCTTCAACTAACCATTCTTGTACACCATCCATTACCAATAGGTATTCCAGTTCATCGTTTGGAGCTGGATCAAAAGTAAATGTCCAAGTATTATCTCCGTTATTTGACGCAATTGGACCACCCATAGGGTCCCAATTCCACCATGGTCCAGTTAATCTTACTTCTTCTGCTTCATAACATACAGTTGTTGTAATGTAGAGTACAGTTTCTTCATACTCACATGATCCATCGTCTTCAGTAGCATTTGGATTATAGTTTAATGCATTTGGATCAGTACATCCATAAACTGCATTTGGATCACATTCAGAGCAAGAATCATAAGTAATGTTCATATCCCCAGAACCAACTACCCACAATCTATTTGCGTATGAAAAGTAATCGGTTATTGGAGCACAATTTCCTCCATTAACCATTTCTTGAATTAGATTTTCCTGCTCACCATCAACAACTAGAAGAAATTCAAAGTTTGATGTAGGGTAAGGAATAGCAAACGTCCATGTTCCATCACCATTGTTCGTTGCAGATGGACCCGCAGTTGTATCCCAACCATAGCTTGGTCCTGTTAGCTTGACTTCATTTGCTTCAAAACAAACTTGTGTGGTTATATTCAATGTTTGAGCTAAAGTAAAACTACATGTACATGCAAGTAATAACATGAAAAGTAAGCTTACGTATTTGTATTTCATTATTCTTAATTTTGAGACCATAAATTTAATCTAAATTTTCACGCGATTATTATTTATTTTACTTAATAAATTCTTAGCAAGAAAAAAATTAAGAAACTAATTGGTTTATTTTTAGATTAGTTCAATCTGGCTTAAATTAGCTCGATTAATTACCTATTAATTTCTACGAAATAGGTTATTACAACTTTGAAAATCAATTTTTAAGATATTATGAAAATAAAATTCTATTCGTTCATTACTATGATTCTAATTGGATCATTTGCTTTTGGACAGACTTCAATTTCAAATTGTGGAGATTTTGCTGACGGACCAAATACTACTTGGACAGATGCATTAACTGCATGTACTCTTGGTGATGGTAACGATGGTGCCGCACAAACTTTTACGATGAATGTAACTTCTCTTCCTGAGGGTGGGGCAAATTACAGAGTTGTAAAAACTGTTGCAAATGGTAACTGGAATAATGGTCCTGCTGTTGCTTTGACATTAGGAGAAAATTTTAAATCTGTTGCTGCTGTTACTTTTGATCGTACTGTAAAATTTCAATTCTCTAGTGGAGATGTAGAGTTCGATTTGTTGTTGGTTAATTCTGATGAGTCTTCTTGTACAGCTACTTCTTCTGAACCAGCTACAGCTGTTTCTAACTGCGAAGCATTTGATGATGGTCCAAACGCTACATGGACTGACGTTTTAACTGCTTGTACAATTGGCGACGGTAATGATGGTGAAGCTCAAACATTTACGATGAATATCACTTCTCTTCCTGAAGGCGGAGCTAATTATAGAGTTGTTAAAACAGTTGCAAACGGAAACTGGAACAATGGATCGGCAGTAGCATTAACTCTAGGGACTAACTCAAAGACTGTTCCGGCTGTTGCATTTGATCGTACAGTTAAGTTCCAATTTTCTAGTGGAGATATAGAATTTAGTTCTTTAACTCTTAACGGTGAAGATGTTTCGTGTGAAGAAGCTGTTGCTGAACCCTTGACAATTACCACTACCGTTTGTGGAGATCCTGCTTCTTCAGTTGCTATGACTGGTCCCTGGTGGGGTTGGGATCCAGCAGCTGGCCCAGTAGCTTCAGATAATGGAGATGGAACATGGACATTTACTTTT
>MDTA01013386.1_pt1 | contig 20298 bp, 19 predicted proteins | sample 811151 | NCBI WGS metagenome assembly MDTA01 (sample SAMN05326648, study PRJNA326480) | marine metagenome | isolation source: seawater | place: Indian Ocean: South | collected 2010 | reverse complement strand
TCATTGGCTGTACCTGCAACCGTAAAGTCGGAGCGCCACCCAGTAAAGTCCGCTGTTGAATGAAGGCCAGGAAAAGTCTAGTTCTGCAATGAAAAATTAACATCGGCAAAATTGAAGTAAAAGTTTAGTAAATAAATTATAGGAGCCGATGTGAAAAAAATTTTTATTATAATAGTTTCTATTCATTTTTTTTTACCACTAAAGGGTAAAGAGTTAGAGAAATGTGAGTGGAAAAATGTGTCTGGCGTACCTTGTCTTACAGTTTTTTCAGCCCCTAATACTTCTCAAATTTCAGAAAATACTGTAGGCAAAACAATAATATCAAAACAACAAATTAATGAGTCAGGTTATAAAGATGTTAGAAGTGTTTTAGAGCAAGTAGTCGGGTTAGATGTATATAGTGATGGTCCAAGAGGTCAAAAAACATCAATATTTATGAGAGGCACGAATTCTAATCACACATTAGTTTTATTAAATGGAATTCCTATAAATGATCAAAGTTCTCCGAAAGCTATGTTTGATTTCGGATATGATTTCTTACAAGGTTTACAACAAATTGAGATTTACAAAGGAGCTAGCGGAGCAATTTTTGGTCCAGCTGCAATTGGTGGAGCTATTAATTTTGTAACTGATATTGATTATCAAAATTCCCTATCATTAAGCGGGTCAGGAAGTAGAACAAATTCAATAGAAGGTAATTATACTTATATTGCTGATAATGGATGGCATCACAATATACAAGCTGGTTCATCTCAAATTGAGGAACTTAGTACTCAAAATACTTCTACCGACTTAGATGGAACAAAAAATATATCTTTAAATTATAATTCAATGAAATTTTTAAATGATAATCTCAAATTCAAAGCTACAGGTTATGCAAGAAAAACTGACAGCGGGTATGACAGTTGGGATGATGCAAATGCTAACGCCGACAACATAATGTATGCTTTCCAGACAAGTTTAGAAAATAAAAAAGATAATTTTGAAGATACATTAACATCCCACATGCATGTTCACGACCGATATTATGATACAGCAGTAAAGAATAAATACTATTCTCAATCGTATACATTTAAAGGAGAAAGAAAATTAAATTTAGATGAAAATTTATCATTAGGTTTTGGTAGTGATTATAATTATAACAAGGGTGATTTTAAAGTTCATGGCAGTTGGGGATCATCTGCCAAAGGTCATTCTGATAACTTAGGATTATTTTCAAATTTGGGTTACAAACTAGATGATACTACTATTTTATCATCTCATTTTAGAGGTGATAAACATAAGTATAGTCAGGAAAATTTTACTTATAGACTAAATGTTAAAAAATTTATCGATAAATTTACATTAAGTTTATCGGAGTCCACCGGACTTAGACACCCAGATCTATACGTTTTACACGGGGTTAATCCGAGCGGAAGTTTTAAATCTATGAAAACAACAAAACCTGAGACTAGTTTAACTCGTGAACTATCAGTAAAATATAATTTTTCTGATATTATTTCTTTTGAAACTACAGCTTATAAAGGCTCAATTTCAGATGTTTTAAATCGAGGCACATCTACTAATGGGTATAACGAAATAATTGATATTAATCAGGAAGGTTTAGAAAATAGTTTAATTTTAAAAGATGAAAGTCAAAAGCTTACTTTATCAAGTTCATTTTCCAAAAGTAGAGAGAGCAATGGTAGACCTCAACTAAGGAGACCAGAACAACAATTTGGAATTAATTATTCTAAAAGATTTTTTTCAAATTTTTTTGGATCATTTGACTTAAAATATGATTACAGACATGTAGGAAAAGTCGAAGACTGGAAAGGAGGCTCAGTTCGAGCGAAAGTTGATAGTTCAGATATAATGAATTTATCTCTATCAAAAAAAATTTATAAAAACGTTTGGTCTTTAAATGTATATAATCTTACTGATGAAGTTTACCAAAGGCCTGATACATATAATCAAGAGAGAAGAAGAATTGGCTTGTCTTTTAGGAATAGATATTAATAATAAACCAATGAAACAATTTGGTATTTGTGTTGGTATATTTATAGCTCTATCGATGAGTAGATTTATTCCTCATCCTCCTAATTTTACAAGTTTAATAGCGTTAAGTTTTTATGTTCCAGTGCTTTTGGGAATTAGATTTTTGCCAGCTTTACTAATTAGTTTTGCAATTACAGATTTCATTATAGGATATCATACTGGTACCCACTGGACCTGGGGAAGTGTTTTAATAATTGGTTTGATTTCTCGATACTTATCTAATTCTATCTTTTTAAGAATGGGGGGAGCATTATTTGGAGCTTTTATTTTTTATTTAGTCACAAACTTTGGAGTATGGACAGGCGGTATGTATGGATACAGTTTTACAGGTTTAATGAATAGTTACATACTGGCCATACCATTTTTTGGTTATAGTTTAATATCAACATTTTTATTTTCAGCTGTAATAGAAACTTGTTATTTTTTTTCACAATCTTTTTTCAAAAAAAAAATATAATTAAAACTATTTTTTATATATGAGAATTACTTACAGAGATAAAACTAATAAAAACTATTGGACTAAAAGATGGTCTGATATTGGTGCCGATCAACCAATGGAAAATGAAAAAAAGTATCCTTTAAAATTCTCTATATTAACAGTTAAAGATAAAAATAAAAAAATTTTAGAAGCTGGATGTGGGGCAGGTAGAATTTTAAGATATTATCATAATAAAGGTTATAAAATAATTGGAATTGATTTTATAAAAGAGGCGATAGATAAATTAAAAGAAAAAGATAGTTCCCTCGATGTGAGGGTTGGAGATATAACAAAACTAAATTTTGAAAATAATTTTTTTGATTATATTTTAGCATTTGGATTATATCATAATCTTAATGAAAAATTAAAAATTGCAATTGATGAAACTTATAGAGTGCTTAAGAATGAAGGTTATGTTTGCGCTTCATTCAGAGCAGATAATTTGCAAAATCTTATCTCTGATTTTATGAAAAAAACTTCTTCAAATGATAAAAAGGAATTTCATAAAATGAATTTAACTAAAAAAGAATTTATAGAATTATTTAAAAGAAACAATTTTAAGGTAGAGCATGTTTTTCCCGTAGAAAATATGCCTTTTTTATATAAATTTTCTTTTTTTAGAGAAAAAAGACAAAAAGAATTTGATGAAAATATTGCGAGGAGAGACGGATATCAATTATCAATATTAGGCAACATTCTTCAAAAATTTTTAATTAATTTGTTTCCTAATCAATTCTGCAATATCTATGTTATTATTGCAAAAAAATAGGCTAGATTTTATTTTAACTTATCTTTTTTTTCTAAGTCGACAAGGATTTTAAAGTTTGAGCATTTATTATATATATTGTCAAATTTACCAAAAGAAGAAATCATACCATTTTCTAAAAAAATAATTTTATCAAAGTTTTTGATCAAATTAATTTTATGCGTAACCATGATTAAAGTTAAGTCACTACCAAGTTTATTAATTGCGCTCAATACTTCATTTTCAGTAAGATTATCGAGCGAGCTTGTCGCTTCATCAAATATTAAAACGCTTGGATCTGTATAAATTGATCTTGCTATACCTATTCTTTGCATTTGACCGCCAGAAAGTTTTGAGCCTCTATACCCTGTTTTATTTTGCCTGTTCTCTTTATAACTTCCAACTAATTTATTTAAATTTGCAATTTCAATTACTTTATCTATTTGTTTTAAATTTATATTTTGTTCCTCTTCTCCAAATGCAATGTTTTGTTTAAGAGGCCTATCAGCTAAATAAATTGACTGAGGGACAAAACCAATATTTTTTCTCCACTCTTTATACGTATTTTTTTCTAATATTAAATCATCTATAAGTATTTTGCCATTTGAAGGTTTTATAAGTCCGCTTAAAAGATGGATTAGAGTAGACTTTCCAGATCCACTTGATCCAGTGATTCCAATTTTTTCTCCTCTTTTAATTTTAAATGATACATTCTCTAATGCGGGTAATTTAGAAGCTAAATAACTAAAGGTAATTTTGTTAAAAGATATTTCTTTAAAGTTTTTGTATTTTTCTACCAATTTGGTGTTAATACTTTTTACTTCTTTTTCTTTAACTGACTGTTTAAAATCTTCAGCAATACCCTCTAGGGAAGGTATTCCACTTTTTATCATACTTAGATTAGTATAAATTTGTTGCAGAGCTGGTAATATTTTATAACTACTAATTAAAAATATTGATAGTAAAATAATAATTTCTTCAAAATTAGCTTTAACATTTTTACTTAATGTAATAACTAAAACAACCACAAAAGATAATGCAAAAAACTCTATTACAAATTTCGGGAATCTATTAAAAATTGCAAGTTTTGAACCTACGTTAACTAATTCTAAATTGATATTTTTAAAGCTTTTAAGAAAATAATTTTCTTTAGAATTAATTTTAATTTCTTTAATCCCACCGAGAGAGTCGATTAAAACTTCATATTTCTCTTTTGTTAAATCTGTATGTTTTTGTCCTAAAAAACTAAATTTCTTTTTAAAAATATGAAATATTAAAATATATAAAGAAATAAATAGCAATCCAGCTATAGATGTTATTTGTGGATTATAGATAAATAAACCTATTAGCATAGGAATAATTAAAAAAAATTTTGAAATCATCATTACAAGTTGCTCTAAAATTAAAACAGCAACATTCGAAGTTTGCTCTTTTACCTTGTTAATTATATTTGAAGGACTAGTTTCTAGATGAAATAAGTAGTTTTTATCTAAATAATATCTAAGCAGTTTATTACTTATTTCAGAACCTGTAATCAATGCAAATCTAGAGGAAATATAAATTAAAAAAGTTGAAGTCAAAACACCTAACAATAAGAAAGATATTAAAAAAATTCCAAAAAGCTCAATATCTTTAATAATTTTTTTCAGAAAAATAATATCTATTTTTTCTATGAATAAGCTTAATGGAGAGGAACTTTCTGGAGAACTCATCAATTTAACAAATTCAAAGATTAAAAAAATATTCATAATTTCAAATAAATTAGCAATCAATGTAAAAAACATTAATAAATACAGCCTTACTTTTTGCTTTCTGGAGAACAAGTTAATGAAATCTAGTACTTTTAATATCATTTTATTTTACAAATTTTAAATACACTATAACTACTTACAAAATTAAACATCAATTGTAAATTAGTTTGTTCAATATTTGAACAATTATATTATTTTATTTATTATATTTTGGTAAATTTTATTTTTAAAATCAAAGGGCATATAGTTAGAAATGAAACTTTTATTTTTTTTTTCCCATTTTTTATAATTTAAAAAAAGATTTTTCTTTAACAAATTTTCTATTGAAAGACTATCAGTTTTATTTGTAGTAAAACTAGATTTTGATTTCATTTTTTTTGGCCACATTGCATCTGAAACTAATTGATTATTAATTTTTCTTGCTGTTATAAAGATTATTTTTCTTTTTCTCGAAATAGTCTCATGACCAAGTGTAGAGTCAATTGATAAAATATTTTCGTATTTACCTATATTTTTATAATTTGAATTATTTTGAGGATGTATATTAAACTTTGTCTTTAAAATTTTTTGATAAAAATTTTTTTCAATGTCAAATAACTTTTCTTTATTAGAATATCGACCAAGGACTCCAAATATAATATTATTTTTCTTACAATAATTTTTTACTATAGGTAAAATTTTATTTTCAATCCAAAATGAAGAGTTATTTTCTACTGTAAGGAAAATTTTTTTATTTTTGATGCTGGCAACATAATTTGGTTTGAACTGTGAAATAAATAACAAACTTCTTTTATACTTTACTTTTTTATTTATTTTGTGTTGATTGTTTTTTATGGAACCTATGATAACAGGTTTAAATTTAATATATTTTTGATATTCATCTGAAATATATTTGTTAAATAAAAAAAAGTAATCGATCTCGTACTTTTCACGACTTTTTTTTAATTGATCAAAGTTATCGAAGTTTTTACTTCTCGAACCATTTTGAATCATACAAAATTTTACTTTTGGAAAATATTTTTTTAATTTGTAAAAAAAAAGGTCATGTTCACTTGAAGTTAAAATTACTTTAGGCTTATGAAAATTTATCATTTGTTTTAAATATGATTTTTTATCAAATTTGAAATTGAAAATTGTTTTTAGTATTATAAATATATTAAATTCTTCGTTTCTTGTATGAATGAAATCAAAGTCTCTTTGATTTAAACTTTTATAAACTTCATGCAAAGTCATCTTGTCGTATATCAAAATTTTTTTCTTTTTTATAAAATTAAATTTAATTTTAGTTTTTATTAAAACTTGTATTATCTTTTTAATTTTTTTTAAATTCATTGATGTTTAGACGCAATTTTATAATCAAAATAAGTATCGATATCTATACCAAATTTAAATTTATCATTTAGATAAGGAATCTTATCTTTAGTAAAAAATGATTTTGATTTAATTAACGTTTTTTTCTTTATTAAGAAATAAGACCCATCTGCTAAAAAATTCTTATACAAAATTTTTTTTTTTAACCTATTAATTTTGTAAGAAAAATATTTTTTTTGAATCATATTTTTAAATTTAATTTTTGTATAACTAATAACTGTTTTATTTTTTTTAAAGAATAATTTTTTAATTTTTCTAAAATCTTTGACTGATCTAAAGGGAGTTGTTGGTTGTAACAATAAAATATTATTGACTTTATTAAAGTTTTTTTCATACCAATTTATAGAATGTTTAGCAGTCGCATAAGTAGTTGAATTTTTCTGTGATAATTTAAATGGTCTTTTCCAAGGGCAAATAACTCCCTTTTTTTTACAAATATTTATTATTTTCTCATTATCAGTTGATACAAAAATGTTCTTTTTGGATGAAATTTTTAAAGCAAAATCAATGGTCCTTATTATCAAAGGTTTTTTTTGTATTGGTAAATAATTTTTGTTTTTCAATCTAGTTGAATTTTTTTTTGCTAAAATGAGAACCAAAAAATCTCTTCTCATCTCTTAATCTGCTTTACCATATTTAAATTGATTACAATCTTTTCTACTAATTATATATGACTTATAATGATCTTTAATTTTTTTAATATTTATTTTCGTTGCAGTAAATCCATATCTAAACTTGTTCTTTTTAAGAACTTTAAATGTATTTAAATTAAATGTATTTCTTATTCCGTATGGATAACTTATCAAATTAATTTTTTTCCTTACTATTTTTGATAAAATCTTAATTGACTTTTTAATTTCGCTAGATTGTTTTTTTTTATTCAAGCTAGATAAAACAGGATGATTATGTGTGTGAGAACCAATAATCATGTCATTTTTTATCATTTCCTTGAGATTTTTTTTAGATAAATAAAAGTTAATTTTTTTTAGATTTATTTTGTTAATTTTGATTAATTTATTTAAGATCTTATTGCTTTGATCAACATTGAGATTATAATTTAATATTCTTTTAAAATTTTTAACTTTGTTTACATCATTATGTTTAATGTAAGAATGATTAAATAATTTTTCTCTATAACTAAAATTAAAATCATTGAAGATAATTTTAAATTGTTTAAACAATTTATTTATTGGGATTTTTGAAGTTAAAATATGTATTTTATGAGGGTTTATAAAAGGATCTTTTTTATCAAAAATTTTACTTGGTATAAAAAATAAGCCAGTGAGACTTCTTTTTTTCAATTCTTTATATACAAAGTTATAATGTTCTTTTAAACCATCATCAAATGTTAATAAAATTTTATTTTTTTTAAATTTATAGTTTTTTTTTTCAATTTTTTTCCAGTCATTATAATTTATGATGCTAAATTTTTTTTGAAAAAAATTTAGTTGTTTAATAAATTTTTTTTTATTCAAAAATTTAAATTTTGGAAAATTTTTGTCATATTCCCTAATGTAGTGATACATTACTATTTTCATAAAAATTCCTTACTTTGTATAATTGGAAATTTTTTCTCTAATTTAATTTTGTTTTTTAAATATTTCTTTATTAATCCTTTATTAAAATTTGAATATAATTTTCGACAGACATCTTTATTAAAGTCTTTAGTAACATAATATCTTTTTTTTCTCACTTTGAGTTTTTTATTTTTATATTTTTTTTTCATATCAAAAGAAGATAATACTTTTATTAGTACAAATGCTGAGTCAATTATTAATCTATTTCCAATTTCGTGAGGTGAGTCATTAGAAAGTATTTTTGCCCTCGTTTGGTGAATAATTCTTCCAGTATCAATACCTTTGTTTAAAATCATAAAAGTTGCTCCAAATAATTGAGGTTCTTCATTAACTAAAGTCCATACATTAGTTCCCGAGCCTCTATAGTATGGAGATAAGCCTAAGTGTAAATTAATTATCTTATTTTTGAATAATTCAATTATCTCCTCTTTTATTATCGAACATCCAAAACAGATAATAATATCAGGATTTAATTTTTTTATCCTTTTTATAATTTTTTTATCATTAATTTCACCCTTTTGAATAAATTGAATTTTATTAAAATTAAATTTTTTATTAAAATTGAAAAAAAACTTTTTTTCAGATTTTTTTCTTAATTGAAAATGTTTTTTTAGAATATTAGATTTTGATAATTCTTTACCTATCCTTTTTTTAATATCTTGCTTACTATTTTCACTAAACGTTTTTAAAATATTAATCTTATTTTTTAAAAGAAAATTATGGAGAAATATATGTCTTTCTTCTCCTCCAGTGAAAAGAACTATTTTTTTTTTTTTCATTAGATCTTATTTAATTAATTTATTTAATTTTAATAATTTTAGAATTTCTCTCTTTTTTAACAATTTTGCTTTATTAGAGTCTATTTTGATAAATTTTTTAATATTATTATTCTTTTTTAAAAGCTTCTTTTTAAAATCTATTATAAACATATCATTTTTTTCTTCTGCTAATTTACTTTCCTCTCTAGTCATTAGCATTTCGCTAAATTTTTCTTTCGTTTCTAGACCAATTTCACTGATCGAGATTTTTTTATAATTTTTCTTATAATATTCTTTCAAGACTTCGGCTAATTCCAATATTTTTATTGAATACATGCTTTTAAAAATGAATATTTCTTTACCCTTCATTATACTAATTGATTTAAAAATTAATTTTACTGCATCTTCAATTGTCATAATAAATCTCGTCATTTTTTTTGAAGACAAATTCATATTCTGTGTTTTTTTGATTTGATTTATAAATCTAGGAATTACAGATCCTCTGGAGCCAAGAATATTTCCAAATCTTACACATGATATTTTTGTTTTTTTTGAATTAAAAGATTTATTTTTTTCTAATGCAATTTTTTCAGCTTTAAGTTTGGATAAACCCATATCACTTGTAGGATACACAGCTTTATCAGTGCTAATGAATATAAACTTTTTCACTTTATTTTTTATTGAAGCATTAATGATATTTTTTGTTCCTAAGATATTTGTTTTTATAGTTTCTTCAGGATTATACTCACAAATAGAGACATGTTTCATTGCTGCCGCGTGAATAACAATATCAATATTTTTTGAAGCATTTAGACATCGATTATAATCTCTTATATCTCCGTAAAGTAATCTAAACTTTTTCCTCTCCATTCTTTCATTCACATTAAAAGATTTCATATTTGTATCTAGATTTTCAAGCAATTCATGCAAACCATTTTCATCATTACTCATTGCCCTTACTACTTTGAAATTATTATATTTAATTATATTCATCACTATTGAACTTCCTATTGTTCCTGTAGCTCCTGTAATTAAAACTCTTTTATTTTTAAAGATTTTTTTCATATTTTTTTAAAATTTTTTTAAAAGTAGATTTTATATTTTTTTTTTCCATTTTTTTAATTCATTTAATTTTTCTATAGATATTATTTGAGAAGAGTCTTTGTAAAGTGACATCTTATTTTCAATGATCTCTATATTGTTTTTAAAAGATCTTTTAAATAAATCCTTAATTTTTGATAGTTGTATATTTTCATTTCCAATATTTATTATTAAATTTTTTTTAGGACATCTGATTATAGCTATAATTGCTTTAACAGCATCTTGCATGTGTATCATATTTCTTTTTGTCTTTATATTTGAGAAATAAATTTTTTTTTCATTTTTTAAAGTAAAAAAAAATTTTTTAAAGAAACCGCTATTTAAATTTTCATCATAAACATTTGCTAATCTTAAAATATGATAATTCATAGAATTTTTTTTTAGATAATTTTCCATCTTGTATTTTAATTTTGCATAAAAACTTACCGGGGCTAAATTTGAATTTTCCATAGCTTTTTTATTTTTTAACCCATAGACTAGGCAAGTTGAAATAAAAATAAAATTTATATTTGGATTTACTTTATTGATGACTTCTATCAAATTTTTATTTCCTTGAACTATTACTTTTTTTAATCTTTTCTTATTAGCATCATTTTGCCCATTTAGATTTATAATATTAGATATATCTTTAGATATGTACTTCTTTAAAGTATTTTTATTAAGAACATTTATTTCACCTCTAGAATGGGAAGGCTTTACGAGTTTGTATTTCTTTTTTAGTGATTTTGTTAAAGATTTTCCAATATAACCCTTAGAACCAATGATCAAAATTTTTTTCATTTTTAATAAGTGTTCTGCTTTTGCAGTTTGATTTTACTCAAGTTGAGTGATTTAATTATTTTTACTATTTTTTTTGATGATCCTCCGTTTCCATAAGGGTTTTTAAATCTTATTATCTTTTTATTAAATGATTTGCTTAAAGCTTTTTTAATTCCTAGCTTAATTTCTTTCGGGGTATACCCTACATCAATGATATTCTTGCCTTTAAATCTTCCCTGTTGTCTTGAGCCAATATTTACTGTTGGTTTTTTAAATGTTGCAGAATCGTGGATACCAGAGCTAGAATTTCCAAGTATTAAACTACAATTTTTTAATAAAGTTTTATATTCAGAAAGATTTAAATGCTTTGCAAATTTAATCTTACTGCTTTTAATTTTTTTTATAACTGTTTTTGCCCCATAATCATTGTTAGGTAAAATTATAAAGATATTTAATTTTAAACTGTTTAATACCTTAAAAATATTTTCAATATGTTTTTTAATTAATTTTTTTTCACTAGTAACTGGATGTTGAATTACTAATATAAATTTTTTTTTAACATCAATGTTGTATTTTTTTTTCATATAGCTATTGCTTTTTTGATTAGTATTTATCAATGCATCAATAGAAGGGCATCCAACTGAAAAGATAGATTTAGGATCCTCACCCATTTTAATTAGTCTTTTTTTTGCATCTAAATTAGATACAAAATGTAAATGAGAAAATTTACTCATAGCATGTCTTAAAGACTCATCGATATTTCCCGAAACTTCTCCCCCTTGGATGTGAGCTACAGGGATGTTCATGTGGGCACCAATTGTGGTTAAAGCAAAATTTGCAGCTATATCAAATCCAGATAAAATAAAATCGGGTTTTTCTTTTTCTAAAATTTGCGTTAAATTTTTAAAACATCTTGATAAAGCTCGACTCATACCTCCAATATCATCATTTTTTAGATATCTTTTATCAAAAATTTTAAACGTATGTGAAATTTTAAACCCATCCTGTTTTATCTCATTAATTGTTTTTCCAAATCCATTTTCTAAATGAATTCCTGTTACAACTAGAATATATGTTAAGTTATTTTTTTTAATTTCTTTTAGAATTTCTTTAAATCTACTATAATCAGCTCTTCTTTCAGTAACAATTAAAATTTTTTTTTTTGACTTCATGATTTTATTTTAGGTTTATTTTTTTAATTTGTGTGTTTTTTTTTATTTTGTGTAAAACTTTTTTTCCAATAATTGTTTTATAATTATTTATATTAAAGTCCCCATTACCTGGTCTCTTAAGAAAAAAATTTTTCAAACTTAACTTCTCTCCAGGAAGAATATCTTTTGTGGCTACAGCCGAAGCAAAGGCAAACTTAATAGTTTTTTTTTCTTCTTTAACTGGTTTTTTTTTATTAGAGTTTCTTGCTAAAAAAATTTGTTCAGATCCATAAATTAATTCTCTTAATTCCTTTGGGTCCATAGATGCAATGATATCTGGACCTTTTATTTTTTTTGAGTCAACAAAATGTTTTTCCACAATAGACGCTCCTAATGAAACTGCACCCAATGCAGAATAAATATTAGCCGTATGATCTGATAAACCAACTACAGCCTTGGGAAAGTTTTTTTGTATGACTTCAATATCATTCAACCTTACTAATTTAGCAGGAGTAGGATAAATATTTGTACAGTGCAGTAGTGCGTAAGGAACTTTGTATTTTTCGATAATTTTTGTAGCTGGTTTAATTGTTTTGATTGAGTTCATTCCTGTACTTAAGATTATAGGCTTTCTTTTTTTAGCTATATAATCTACAAGCAAATAATTATTACATTCCCCTGATCCTATTTTATAGGCAGGCACTCTAAACTTTTCTAATCTATCAACTGCTTTTCTTGAAAAAGGAGTGCTTATAAATATTTTTTTTTTACTTTGTATAAATTTCATTAATTTATATTCTTCTTCCTGATTTAAGGAACAATCTTCTATTATCTTATAAATATTTATGTTTGAATTCCCCGGCTTAATTTTTTTTGCCTCCCAAGACATTTCATCTTCTGGAACATGAGTTTGATGTTTTATTACTTCTGCCCCATTATTTATTGCAGAGTTGGCGATATTAATTGCTCTTTCAATTGATCCATTGTGATTAATGCCAATTTCAGCAATAATTAAAGGCTTAAACTTATATCCAATTTTTATGTTTTTTATTTTAATAAATTGATTTTTCATCAGTAAATTTTTGGTTTGGAAAGCTTTTTATATGATTTACAGTTTATTTTCCTATCATTTGAGTTTAAAATTGTTCAATAATTGAACGCTTTAGTTTACAATAATAGCAATTTAATGTAAATAAGAATTATGAAACTAAAGAAAGACGAATTTGAAACTTTAAGACAAATTGATGTAGGTAATATCAATTCACAAAGAAAAATGGCTGAAAATTTAGGTTTTAGTTTAGGTAAACTGAATTACTGTCTTAATAGCCTTAAAGAAAAAGGTTTCATAAAATTGAAAAATTTTAGAAAGAGTAAAAATAAGTTAGGGTATAGTTATATTTTGACACCTAGAGGATTCACACAAAAAATAAAATTAACCATAAATTACATGAATAGAAAAATGAAAGAATATGATGAATTAAAAATGGATTTTGAAAGGTTAAAAGCAATTAAAAAAAAGAAAACTCAAAAGAAATAACTTCAATTAAAGCTGAAGAATTATAAGAATATAAAAAATTAGGAGCAAAATGTTTAATAATAAAGTTGTTTTGGTTACAGGAGGAACCGGCTCATTTGGAAAAAAATTTGTAAAAAAATTATTAAATGATTTTAATTGTAAAAAAATTGTTATTTTTTCAAGAGATGAGCTCAAACAATTTGAATTAAGAGGATCACTATCTAAACACAAAAGAGCAAAATCTCTAAGATTTTTCTTAGGTGACATAAGAGACAAAAGTAGACTCCTGACAGCTCTAAACAATGTTGATTACGTAGTTCATTGTGCAGCTTTAAAACAAATAGAAGCAGCAGAGTACAACTCTCAGGAGTGTGTTAAAACTAATATTATAGGAACTCAAAATGTGATCGAAGGCTGTATAGACAAAAATGTAAAAAAAGTAATTTCATTATCTACAGATAAGGCTGTTGATCCAATAAATCTTTACGGTGCTACAAAACTTGCCGCTGATAAACTTACTATTTCTTCAAATCTAATATCCGTACATAAGGATACAATTTTTTCTGTAGTGAGATACGGAAACGTAATTAATTCTAGAGGTTCTGTGATACCATTTTTTAAATCTTTATTAAAAGAAAAATCAAAATTTATACCGTTAACACATTCTGAAATGACAAGATTTTTTATAAGCTTAGAAGATAGTGTTGAATTTGTTATCAAGTCATTTTATAGAATGCAGGGTGGAGAGGTATTTATACCAAAATTACCATCAATAAGAATTAAAGATATAATTAAGGCTCTTGATTCAAAAATTAAAATAAAAATTACTGGTATTAGACCTGGTGAGAAAATTCATGAAGTTTTATGTCCTGAAAACTCATCACACTTAACTTTAGATTTTAAAGATCACTTAGTGTTAAAACCAAGTATTGACTTAAATAAAAATTATAACATTAATGCTCTAAAAGAAAAAGGTAAATTAGTTAAAAAAGATTTCATTTATTCATCAGACAGAAATAAAAAGTTTTTGAATATCAAAGAAATAAAAAAAATTATTGATAGTCATGATGATACCTTATAGTAGGCAAAAAATATCTTCTAAAGATATTTCTGCAGTTAATAAAGTTTTAAAATCTGATTATTTAACTCAAGGAAAGACAATTGCAACCTTTGAAAAAAAAATATGCAGTTTAGTCGGAGCAAAGTTTGGTGTAGCAAATAATAGTGCCACAAGTTCACTTCATATAGCTTGTATTGCCCTAGGTTTAAAACCTAATCAATATTTGTGGACTGTTGGCAACTCTTTTGTTGCGTCAGCTAATTGCGGAAGATATTGTGGTGCTAATGTTGATTTTGTAGATATAAATCCAGACACTTTTAATATAGACCCTGATATTTTAGAAAATAAATTAAAAAAAACTCCTAAGAAAAAACTTCCAAAGATTTTAGTAGTTGTCCATTTTGCTGGAGAACCAGCAAAAATGGAAAAAATTTATAAACTTAAAAAAAAATATAATTTCAAAGTAATTGAAGATGCCTCTCACGCTCTTGGCTCTAAAATAAAAAAAAGTTCAATAGGTTCATGTAAATACTCTGATTTAACAGTTTTTAGTTTTCATCCAGTTAAACCAATAACAACTGCAGAGGGTGGCATTGTTACCACAAATAGCAAAAGCCTTTTTATAAAAATGCAGATGTTGAGAAATCATGGAATAACTAGAAATTATAATTTATTAAAAAAAAAAATTAAAGCTCATTGGTATTATGAACAACAACTTCTAGGATTTAATTACAGAATGAACGATATTGAAGCTGCTTTGGGTATTAGCCAGTTAAAATTGTTAAAAAAATTTATTTCTGAAAGAAAAAAAATTGTAAAATTATATAGAAAATTGTTACGAGATCTTCCTGTAAAATTTCAGGTCTTATCTTCAAAAAATATCACTTCACATCATCTATGTGTTTTAAAGCTTAATTTAAAAGTTATTAAAAAAAAATATGAAAAAATATTTAATGAATTCAGACAAAGAAAATTAGGTATAAACCTTCATTATTTACCAATTTACAGTCATCCATATTATAAAAAACTAAAAAAATACAAACAGTTAAAAAATACAGAGCATTACTATAAATCAGCTATTTCAATTCCTGTATTTCCAGGTTTAACAAAAAAGCAACAATTTGGAATTTGTAAAACTATCAAAAAAATAATTTTAAAGTAAAATATGTTTTCAAATAAGTCTAAGGTATTGGTCCATCTGAAGGAAAAAAAAAAACTTATTTTTAATATTCCTGAATTTATAATAATTAAAATTACTGATTGGGAAAAAAACAAAAGAGCAATTCTTAAAAAAATTAAAAAAAAATTTAAAAAAAATCTTTTAATTATTAGATCTTCAGCATCAGATGAAGATAAAAAATTAAACACAAGTGCTGGTAAATACGAATCTATAGCAAATGTTCAAGCTTCAAATATTCATAAATTAAAAAAGTCAGTTAACAGAGTAAAGATGTCAATTATTAAGAGAAGAAAATTAAATAAAGACGATCAAATCATAATTCAAAAAATGATTAAAAATGTTTCGATGAGCGGAGTAGTTTTTACTAAATTAATTGAAAATGGCTCAAATTATTATTCTATTAATTATGATGATATTACTGGCAAAACTAATCTTGTAACTTCTGGAAGTTCAGAAAATTCAAATAAAATGTTGTATATTAGAAGAGATCATATCAACTCTCTGAGATCCAAAAGATTTTTATCTTTAATTAAAGCTGTAAAAAATTTAGAGGAAATCTTTGGTTCCAATGAACTTGATATTGAGTTTGCAGTAGATAAAAATCTAAAACCTTTTCTTTTCCAAGCTAGAAATCTAATCTTTAGAGAAAAAAATAAATCAAATTTTAAAAATAAAGAAGACAAAATAATTCTAAGAACATCAAAAAAAATTAATGATAAATTAAATAAAAAAAATTCTAAATTTGGTAAAAAAGGCATTTTTGGAAATATGCCAGATTGGAATCCTGCAGAAATCATTGGCCAATATCCTTCAGATCTTTCAAAGTCTCTTTTTTCAATTCTTATAACAAATGATATTTGGGCGAAAGCAAGAGAGGAAATAGGATATCAATCTTTACCACAAAAAAAACTAGTACATTATTTTGCAGGCCAACCTTATGTAGATGTAAGATTAAGTTTTAACTCTTTTTTATTAGAACAAACTTCACAAACAGTAAAAGAAAAGCTCATTAATCATTGGCTGAATTTATTAAAACTTTATCCAGAAAACCACGATAAAGTAGAATTTTCTGTGAGTTTGAATTGCTTTACTTTCGATGATTATAAAAAATTTAAATTTAAGTTGCCTAAAAACATAACTAAGAAAGAAAAAAAACTATTACTAAATTCCTTAAAAAGAAGAACTTTAAATTTTATAAAAAATAAAGATATTATCAACTCTCAAATTGAAAAAATAAAAAAACTAGACAAAGAAATTTTAAAAGATTTCAAAACAAAAAATCTAATTAAAAAAATTAAATATAAAATACAACTATGTAAGAATTTTGGTACTTTGCCTTTCTCAATTTTAGCTCGTTTTGCATTTATTTCACAGTCAATAATAGATTCATTGATAAACAAAGAAATCATTTCAAATAATGAAAGAGATAATTTTTTAAGAAACATCAAAACTATAACGTCTAGTTTTTTAGGAGATTTAGAAAAATTTAAAAAAAACAAAATCGACAAAAAATTTTTCTATAAAAAATATGGCCATCTTAGACCTGGGACATATGACATTCTCTCTAAAAATTACAAAGATTCAAAATTATTATCAAAAATAGACAGTAAAAATATTTCAAAAAATAAACTAGAAGATTTTTATTTATCAAAAAGGTCAAAATTAAAATTTAAAAAAATTTTGATTAAGAATGGTATAAATAATTTATCACCAGAAGATTTTTTTGACTTTTTTTACAAATCTATAAAGTTTAGAGAGCAAGCAAAATTTGTTTATAGTAAATATATTAATGAAATTTTAATTCTACTTTCCAAATATGGAAAAATTTATAAATTAAATAAAAAACAAGTTTCTTTTCTCGATTTAAAAAAGATTTTTTCTATTGAAAAAAATTTTTCTAGTAAAAGAAAAAAAAGATTAGAATTAAAAAAATTAATTATGAAAAACTTTAATTACCATGAAATAAATAAAAGGATAAAACTACCACAATTGATTTTTGATAAGTCAGCTGCATACATTATTCCGCATATAACCAGTACTCCAAATTTTATAACTTCAAAAAAGATAACATCTTATATTAAGGAAATAAGCTCACGTAATTTCAATGTTAAAATATCAAAAAAAATTGTATTAATAGAGAATGCTGATCCAGGATTTGACTGGATTTTTGAAAAGGGAATTTGCGGTCTTATCACAAAATATGGAGGAGCAAATTCTCATATGGCGATAAGATGTAGCGAGTTAAATTTGCCTGCTGCAATAGGTATAGGAGAGAAAAAATACTTAGAATTAACGAACAATGAAAATAGAAGTATTGAGCTTAACTGCTTGTTAAAAAAGATAGATGTAATCAAATGGTAATTTGGATAATTGGCAAATCAGGAGTTGGAAAAACAACCGTCGGAAGATTGGTTTATAAACAACTAAAAAAAAAAGAAAAAAATACGTTTTTTTTAGATGGTGATGAAGTGAGAAAAATTTGGGGTAAAAATTTAGGCCATTCTTTAAAAGGAAGAAGATTGAATGCAAGCTATATTTTCAAATTATGCAAAATTTTAGATAAACAAAAAATTAATGTTGTTTGTTGTATAGTATCAATTTTTCCTGATCTACAAAGAAAAGCTAAAACAACTTATAATAATTTTTTTCTTACTTATTTAAAAGCACCTATAAAAGTACTTAGAAAATCAAGAGATAAAAAAAAAATTTATAAAAAATTTTATTTAGGAAAAATGAAAAATGTCGTAGGTATTGATATACCATTCCCTAAACCTCACAAACCAAATTTAGTTATAAATTCTTATGGAAAAAATAATCCAGAAAAAATAAAAAATGTTATTTGCAAAAAACTAAAAATATAATGACAGAGATAGCATTTTTTATTTTCATAATAATTTTTATTTTAGAATTATCTATTAAAAATTTTGTAACTGTAATTAGAAAGAAATTTCAATGGATGATAGTTGATTCTTTTGATGAAATTCCAATTTTTAAAAAAAGTTTAATTAAAAAATTTAAAGATAATTCCTTTAACTATGTTCTAGGTTGGGACAATAAAAAAAATTCCAGTAGAAATGAAGAAGTAAAATCAGTCGGTGAGTTGAAAAATAAAAAATTTAAAAAAGTCATTTATTCATTTAACAAATTAGGAGCAAGAAATGATAAAAATAATGAAAAAAAAAGAAAAATTTATTCAAGTTTTGGCGACTCTTTTGTTTTTTGTAAACATGTAAAAAATAACGAAACATGGCAGAGTGAGCTATCAAAACTTACCAAATCATACGTAACTAATTATGGAGTAAATAACTATGGTATTGATCAAGCATTGATAAAATATAAATTAAAAAAGAATAATTCGAAAATAGTTTTTTTGGGGTTTGTACCTGAAACAATTATTAGAATTCACAGCGGTTGGAAACATTACAGCGAATATGGAAATATACTAGGATTTAAACCTAAATTTGAATTAAAAAATAATAAACTTAGGCTTATTAAAAACAATCTTAAGAAACCAGATGATTTGTCTTTAGATAAAAAGGTGAAAAAAATAATTAATTTAGTAAAAAAAGAAGACTTATGGTATGAGAAAAAGTTTTCAAATGATCTACTAAAATTTCCTTTTATTTTTCACATTTTTAAAAATTTTAAGAGAAATTTATCTATTATTTTTTTCTTTGCATTTTTTTTCCTAACAAAAAAAAATTATTTTTATAATATGGCATGGAAAAGTGTTCTAGAGGAAAATTTTAAGCTCGTGCTTTCTTGCTATAAATCAGAAAAATTACAGCAGCTTCTTTTGAAAATTGTAAGTCAATTTATAAAAGAAGCAAAAAAAAATAGATCAATTCCTATTATTATTATTTTTCCCTACAAACAAGATTTAGATTATTTAAAAAAAAATAAAAGAAAATATTATAATGATGTCATTAATAAATTAAAAAATATAACTAGATTAATTGATTTATCTGATACATTAGTTAAAAAAAAATACTCGGGATACTATAATTCTAATTATTTTGGATCTCATCTTACTAAAAATGGAAATAAAATTTGCGCTAAAATAATTTTTAATTATTTAAAAAGAATATGAAAAAAATAATTGTTACTCAAAGAATGTATAAAGATTTTCGAACCAAGGAAAATAAAGATAGCTTAGACGTGAAACTTTCTGAATTTTTGATAGAATCAAAGTTATTACCAGTTATTGTTCCTAACTCATTATCAAAATTTTCAAAAAAAAAATTTAATGATTATTTAAATATTATAAAACCAGAAGGATTAGTATTATCTGGCGGAGAAGATTTTGGAGTTAATAAAATGAGAGATCTTACAGAAATTAAATTATTAAAACATTTTATTCAGAAAAAAAAACCAATAGTTGGAATTTGTAGAGGAATGCTTTTAATATCAAAATTTTTTGGAGCCAAGTTATATAAAATTCCAGGACATGTGCGAACTAGGCATAAGTGTAAATTTTTAACTATAGGCAAGTTGTTTCCTAAAAGTGTTAATTCATATCACAACTTCAGTATAAAGATTTGCCCTAAAAATTTTTATATAACTGTAAAATCTGAAGACAACTCCATTGAAGCCATTAGACACAAAAAATTTAATTGGGAAGGATGGATGTGGCATCCAGAAAGAGAAAAAAAATTCAATATTTTTTCAAAAAAAAGAATCATAAAAATTTTTAGGTAATTATGAAAAAAAAAATATTTGGAGTTATCCTAGCTGCTGGAGCCGGTAATAGATTAAAAAAATACTATAAACCCAAAGGAACATTAAAGATTAAAAATAATTTAAGTATTTTAGAT
>MDTA01195618.1_pt1 | contig 20302 bp, 21 predicted proteins | sample 811151 | NCBI WGS metagenome assembly MDTA01 (sample SAMN05326648, study PRJNA326480) | marine metagenome | isolation source: seawater | place: Indian Ocean: South | collected 2010 | reverse complement strand
ATTTTTTAGATCACTAATTTCGTTGAATAATTCATGACATTTTTTTTTATCTTTTTCATTATTCTGAAACTGCAAACAAATATCTAATAATTTTGATTTGAACATAATTTGTTATAAAAATCCTCATAACTAGTAACCATTTTTTCGACTGAGAAATTTTTTATCACTTTTTTCATATTTGCTTTTACTTCATTCTCATTATCTATTAAATATTTAACACATCTAATAAGTTCAACACTTTCATTATTTTTAAAAATAAGATTTTTTAAAGTATCAACACTTTCATATATTTCATTATGCTGATCTATATCAGACAATATACAAGGAATGTTATTACTAAGAGCCTCTAAAACCGAATTTGGTAATCCTTCAGTGGTTGATGAACTTAATAACACATCTTTTTCATCAAAAACTTTATGAACATTGTTTGAATACCCTTCTACAAAAATATTTTTGACACCCTCACACATCTTAATGATATTATTTTTTTCGTTTCCATCACCAATTATATATAATTTATGATTAGAAAAAAAATTATTGTTTTTAAAAGTTTTAATAAGGAAAGAAATATTTTTTGTTTTGATTAACCTTGAAAGAGTAAAAAATTTTATTTCATGTTTATTGATTTTTTTTTCTTTATTCTCTTTATTAACTTTTATGCTATTCTGAATAACATAATTTTTATTCTTAAAATAATGGTTATATTTTAAATATAACGATTTTGAACAAAAAACTATATTCACTTTTTTTAATAAATTTAAATAAATTTTACTTAAAATTTTTGATAAAAATGGAGGATAATTATCATCCCATACTTTTAATGGATCATTTCTAAGCACGTACAAAATATTTTTTTTATTTTTCGATAGGACGCTAATTATCAGTAAGGCCCTAAAACTAGAATTAATATGTATTATATCATAATTTACACTCTTCAAAAAATTAGATATTTTTTTTAAAAAAAAAAATGCAACAAGACCTTGTGGAAGATTAAGTATATGTTTATTTTTCAAAGTAATCTTATTATCATGAGATGAAAGAATCAAAATTTTATATGAAAAGTTTTTTAAATTCGTTAAAATATATTGTAATTGATTATTAGGTCCAGATTTGTAGAAATTAGATTCAATAAAAACGATTTTTTTTTTTAATATATTTTCCATTAACGCTTTTTTAAAAATATTGTAATTTAAATAGTTTAAATATATAAATTATTTTTTGTATTAATATAATCCTAAAAACTATATCGATTTAATAAATTTTAAAATGTTTAAATTTGGGAAAAATTGGGAGAACTACTCTGATAAAATTAATAGGAAAAATATAATGGATTCTCTTAATGATTTAAAATTTCTGTTAAGAAAAATTCCATTTAAAAAGGGCTTCAGCTTTATTGATATAGGTTGTGGTAGCGGGGTTCATTCAATTGCAGCAAGTAAACTGGGATTTAAAGTTACTTCAACAGACAGAGATAAAATTTGCGTTAAAACAACTAAAAGAAATTATTTAAAATTTCATAATTTTGCAAACAACAGAGTGTTTCAAGATAATATATTAAATAGTAAAATTACCAAAAAATTTGATATTGTTTACTCTTGGGGAGTTCTTCATCATACTGGAAATTTAACAAAGGCACTAAATCAAATAAAAAAACTAGTTAAAAAGGACGGTTACTTAATAATTTCTCTATATAAAAAAACTGAGTCAGACAAAATGTGGTTTTATATAAAAAAAAAATACAATCAAAAAATTTTTTTTCGTTTTATAATTAATTTATTTTTTATTCCTTTTTATTACTACATTTCAAAAAAAAAGAGGTTTTACAGAAGAGGTCAGGACTGGTATCATGACGCTATTGATTGGCTAGGAGGTTTTCCTTATGAAACTATTGATCCAGATAAAATGAAATATTATTTTAAAGATTTAAAATTAATTTTTGTTTCAAGAAAAAAACCTATGAAGTATAAAGGCTTTTTTGGAAGTGAATGTGCTGAATATATTTTTAAAAAAAACAGATAATTAAAGTATTGAATAACCTACCATCAAATAAACAATTTTTTTTTAAATTATAAAGATTAATATCAATTAGATTAAATCTAAAAATTTGGTTCCGCAAGAATTTATATAAAATTTATTAATGAATTTTGAATTATCGAAACCATTACGATCGAGACTATTTAAAATAATTTGGCTAAGCTCTTTATGACAAAAAGACTTTGTAATAAAACCATATTGATTATCAAATATAATATCATAAACTGAAGATGATGACGGCGTAGATACGCAATAGACACTATTCGAAATAGCCTCAGCTAGCACATTTGGGAAACCTTCATATTTAGAAGTATGAACATATAAATCCACTGAAGCATAAAATTTATCTAAATTTGATGAGGGTTTAAATATTTTGACATTATTATTTATTTTAAGATTATGAATTTTTTTTCTTATATTATCTTCTTCTGGACCTTCACCAATTAAAATTAAAGTTAAATCTTTGTTTTTTTTTAAACATTCTGAAAAACTATTTAATAATAACATATGATTTTTTTGTTTATGCATTCTTGAAATGTTTAAAATTAGTTTGTTTTTATTAGTATTCTTAGTAATTTTTTTTTTAAATGAAAAAATAGGGTTGTACAAAATTACTAATTTTCTTTCTAATAAAAAAAAATTTTTAATTATATCTTGTTTTATATCTCTTGAATTTACGATAATTTTATTTGCTCTTAAATAAAGTAATTTTAAAAAAAATACATAAATTATATTCATATTATTCAATCTATTTCCTTCTCTTATAATCACATTAAGTTTTGGTAAAAACAAAGAGCAAATTAAACAAAGAATATTTGTATCTCTCATAACAGAAAATACTGTTTGCTGACTCTTTAAAAATTTAAAAAGCTTAAAAATTTTATATCTGTTGCGACTCATTCCAAAGTCTATGGAAGTAAAATTTTCATTATTAATAATTTTATTTTTTAAAACACCTATGTTTTTAAGTGAAAGTAAAATTACTTTAAAATATTTTGAGTAATAATTAGAGATATTTATACCAAAATTTTCTGATCCGCCGTTTAAATATGATGGTATTATTATAGTAACTTTTTTTACATCCATTTTTGATACCAACTTTGAAAACATGAAATTAAATAAATTAACTTATAATCATTTTCTCTTTTTATATTTTTTTTATAAATTTTTTCTAAATTTCCTGAATTAAATATTCCTTGTTTTTTTATAAAATCTTTATCAAATAGCTTATCTGTAAATTTTTTCGTTTCTTCGTTAATTACGTTGGAATAGTGCGAGACAAATCCCTGTTTTTCTACCTTATAATTATACTCATCGTTTCCAAAATACCTTTTATGTATTTTTTTTAATAAATTTTTATTTCTGAAAAATTCATACTTTGAATGAAAATCTGAAAATTCTTTTACTTCATGATCAAGATAAGGCTCCCTTCCCTCTAAACCACAGGCCATGGTAGATCTGTCCAACTTAAACAATATATTATCAATTAGATATCCATTTTGATCTTCGGCTAAAAGTTTACTATAGCTTAAGTCATCATTACTAGTTTCATATTCTTCTTTCGGCATGTTATTGGCAAATAATTTACTGAAATATTTTGGTGGAAGATATACTGAATTATAAATATCTAGTAATTTTTTTTCATCACAATTAGCTAAATGAGTAATGAGTTTTTTTAATTTTAAATTATCAAAATTTTGATATTTTGAAATTATTAAATTTATTATTTTAAAAATTTTTATATTTAAAAGTTTATTTTTTTTAAACTTATTGAAAAAATATATAATATTATTGTATTTTGGATAACCGCCAAACATTTCATCCGCTCCATCACCTGATATTACTACTTTGACTTTTTTTTTGACCTCGCGACTTAATATAATTGTAGAAATTGTTGATATATCAGCAAATGGTTCATCAACATAATGTGATAGATTTTCAAAAATTTCACAAAAACTTTTTTTATAATCTTTAACATCAAAGAAGTAATGATTTAACTTTAAGAAACTGCTTATTTTTTGGGAGTATTCAAAATCTAGATTTCCTGAAACTTTATCAGCTAATGTAAATGCAGGAATATCTTTTTTTAAATTTTTTTTTATTATTGCAGAAATCAATGAGCTGTCAATTCCGCCACTAAGAAAGTAACCAACTGGTACATCAGAGATTAATCTTTTTTGACAAGATCTTATTAATATTTCGTTTAGTGTATCTAACGCTTGTCCTTCCTTATTTGTATCGAAAATACAATTTTTGCTTTTATAAGTAAAAACCTCTTCTTTAATTTTCTTTATATCTTCTTCTATTCTGAATTGAATACATGTCGAATTACTCAATATTTTTAAATCTTTAAAAATTCTTTGATCATTACGTAAATAACCAAGATTAAAATAATCTTTTACAGCGTTGTTATTAAGTTCTTTAGAAAAGAATGAGCTTTTCATTATAGACTTGGCTTCACTTGAAAACATTAAATTATTTTTATTAAAAAAATAATAAATAGGCTTTACTCCAAATCTGTCTCTAAATAAATACAAAATTTTTTTAGTTGTATCAAAAATTGAAAATGCAAACATTCCATCAAAATTTTCAACACACTTAATTCCCCAATAATCAAATGATTTTAAAATTACTTCTGTGTCAGTATTGCTTTTGAAAATATAACCTTTGTTTTCAAGAAAAATTCTTATACTTTTAAAATTATAAATTTCTCCGTTAAATACCAAAACATAATTTTTAAAACACATTGGCTGGTGTCCTTTAGATGAAGTATCTAAAATTGAAAGTCTCGAATGTGCAAAACTTAAATTAAAATTATCAAATTTTTTTTCATAAATGCCATTTGAATCTGGGCCCCTATGTAAAATTGTCGAAAATAACCTAGAAATTTCTGAGCTTGTCTTTTGCTTAGATACTAAACCAATTAATCCACACATAAATTTTAAGCTAATTTTAATAGAATATCAGTTTGATTGTTGTCTTCATTGGAGCCACAGAAAAGAGTTGAAAATTTATTATTTTTTTTATGAAATTTTTTAATAAACACCTTGTTAAAACCACTATAATTTTTGAAAATATCAACATTAATAATAAAGCACCTTTTTTTAAGGTATTTCTCTCCTAATCTACTAAATCGAGCCAAACCAATATTAAAATAAATTATTGGTAACTGAGTTTGTACTATCTGATTAAAAGCTAATGAGTTTAAATAGTCAAAAATTATATAATCGTAATTTTGATAAATTTTGTCTAATGAACCTCTCTCAAAATTTACATCTTTAAATTTAAAATTTATTAATTGTTTGGGGTGAAGTTTATAGGTTAATCTATTAATCTTTTTAAACAAAAATTTTTGCCAATCTACATAATCTTCAGGTACAATAATACCATCATATGGATTTGTAATTGATGTTATTTTAATACGTGAACTTATATAAAGTCCCTTTTTTTTATTTAAATCTTGACTTGGATTAAAGGTCAAAATTTTTTCCGAGAAATTAAATTTATTCAAATTATAATTTTTTGCCGGAAAATAGTTAGATTTTGCTATTAGTGGTTTTAATGTTTTCATTCTATTTTTATTATATAATCCCATAGGTCCATGACCAATTATTTTATTGCCAAATAATCTTTCATCAAACTGATAAGGAAAAGATTTGATAAATCCTGACTCACCAGAGTGCATGAAAACAATATTCATATTTTTTTTTAAACCTTGAAATAAATTTAATCGATTTATAAATTTTGCAGGGGTACCTGTAACAATAGCATCATATTCTTTAGATTTTGTTTTACTATTTTGCATTATGCATTTTAAAAAAAAGTCAATTTCATTAAATGCTTTTTTTTTGTCTTTTAAATTAAAATAATTATGTATTTTATAAATAAGGCTTTGAATAGTTTTTATTTGATTTAAGTAAATTCTTTTATCAAAAAAATAATGATTGTTTAAATGAATAGAATACCCTTTAAATGTGTATGAAAAAAAAAACTTTAATTTTTCGAAATTGTTAATAGGTATATAAGATCCTAAATATATATTTTTTTTAAAAAAAAATATTTTTGAAATGAAATTTATAATTTTTCTACGTATTGATGTACTTTCTTTTATGATTAATATTTTATTTCGGTGTCCAAAAACAGGATTTATAAGATACTTTGAGCTTCTATATTTAGTTAATATTTTGTTAAATATTTTTGTAGAATAATAAAATGAAAGCTCATGATATAGTAATGCTATCAAATTTTGAGCTCCATAATTTTTTTTTGAAAGCTTGAAATAACTACTTAAGATATTCTGTAGTTTTTCATTTTTTTCTATTACCTCTTTTAAATAGTTTTTTTTCATTGAAGTTTAATTTAATTTGTTAAATCCAATATAAAATTGACGGATAATTGAAATTAAAGTGATAGAACTCACAAAATAAAATATTTGAATTTCATAATTAAAAACAATTCCTAAACTTATTAAAGAAATAATATAAATTTGAGTTGGAAAAAAAAATATTTCATAAATATTTTTTAAAAAATTAAATTTTACTGAGTTTGAAATTAAAGAATTTTTATTTTTAGACAAACTTTTTTTATTACTTAAATAAATAATAACTAACAAAAAATATTGAGAAAGCATCGGTGAAAAGCATAGAAAAGTAATCAAATATTTATTCAAATCTAAATTGTCATTTTCAAGAAGTTGAAATAAAAAAATTATTAATAATCCTGCAAGAATTATTTTATCAAAAAAAATATCAAGAAAGGCACCAGATTTAGATGTTATTTTAAAATTACGTGCAATGTCACCATCAACCATGTCAAATACTAAATATAAAAAAATTAACAAAATTGAAATATAGCTATGATTTTTATAAGTAAGAAAATAAAGACCCAATATTCCACAAATTGAACCAAGCATTGTAATTAAATTAGGTTTTAGTCTTAAAAATATAAAAAAAACTAAGAACGGCTTTCTAAAAAAATTGAGAAAATATTCAATTATATTTGATCGATTTGGCATTATTATATTTATATATAATTAAAATAATATAAATAGAAAATCTTTAACTAATAAAATTAATTTTTGTTAAAATATATTTAAAATTATGAATATTCTAATCAATGGTGCTGGTCGTATTGGCAGAATATTACTTAGACTGATTATACAAAATAAAAGATTTGAAAATGTATATGTTAATGACCCGAACTTTAATATTCACAGTTTAGAGTATCTTTTAAAATTTGACTCTATTTATGGCAAATTAAAATACAAAATATCAAGAAGCAAATCTTTTTTAAAAATAAATGGAATTAAATTAATTTTTACAGATAAAAAAAATATTTATTTACAAAAATATCTAAAAAAAATTCATATAATAGTTGACAGCTCAGGAATAAAATTAAATCATGAAAATATTTTAAAAATATCTAAAAAAGAAAAAAAAAACTTCTTAATTACCCACACATTCAATAAAGCTGATCATCATCATATTTTTGGAATTAATAAATCTAAGAGTATGAAAAATAAAAAAGTTATTTCTTGCTCAATCTGCGACGCTGTGGCCTCTGGGCCAATTATTAATATGATAGAAAATAGATATAAAATAGTTAAAGGTAATTTGTTAACTTTGCACCCTTGGTTAAGTTATCAAAATTTAAATGATGGTATTTCAAGATCTTATGCGTACCCTGGAAAAATTATAGAAAACTTTGCGCTCGGTCGTGCAAGCACTGAAGGGTTAATACCAAAAAAAACTTCATGCATTGATGCACTAAAATATTTCATTCCTAAAATTTCAAAAAAGTTTGACTCTCTATCCGTGAGAGTTCCAACTCCTGTAGTATCAGCTGCAATAATTAACATTGAAACCAAAAATAAAATGACAAATGAAAATTTTTATAAAAATATCAATATATTAATCAAACAATACAATGAAAAAATAATTCAATTAAATGATGATCAGATAATTTCAAAGGATGTCTTGGCAAATCCTTATTCGGCAGTACTTGATAAAAGATGGACACAGATAAAAAAAAATAAAAGTAGAATTTTCTTATGGTATGACAATGAATTTGGTTATGCATCGAGAGTTAACGATTTAATAGAATATTTAATATAAAAATATATTTAATGAAAAAAAAGACAGAAATTATTTTAATTGGCGGTGCTACTGGCACAGGCAAATCTAGTACAAGTTTTAAAATTATGAAAAAAAATAATATTATACATAAAATTGGAACTGGTTTTATAAGAGAAATGTCTAAATGTTTTTTAAACAAAAAAAAATATTTAGAAGTTTATAAACACTCATTTGAGACTAATAATAAGAATAAGTTTGATAACCTATATTTGCAATCTAAATATATTAAAAATATGATAAGGAAATCAGTTAACAGAGCTTATAAAGAAGGTACCTCTATTATTATTGAAGGTGTAAACATTATACCAGGGTTAATGGAGTTTAATTGTGTAACTCAAAAAATTATTATGGTAGTTAATAATGAAAAAAAAACATTTTAAAAGAATTTTTCAAAATACAACTCACACTAAAAGAAAAATAGCTAAAAGTGATTTTAAAAAAATAAGATCTATACAAAAGATATTGGTGGAGAAAGCCAAAAAATATAATTGGGATATTAATGAGATTTAAACAAAAAATTGGAATATTTGGTTATGGTAGCCAAGGGCGAGCACATGCGCTAAATTTAAGAGATGCAGGATATGATGTTAAAGTAGCTAATAAAAAGAATGATATTTACGCTCGTCAAATAAAAAAAGATAAATTCAAAATATATAATTTTCAAGATGTTGCAAAAGAGGCTGATGTTATATTTATATTATTACCGGACTACTTGCATAAAAAAATATTTGAGAATTTTATTTATAAATACTCAAAAAAAAGTACTATAATTATTATCGCTCACGGATATTCAATATATTTCAAAGAAATAAAAATTGATAAAAGATTTAATTGGTACATGTTGGCGCCCAGGTATCCTGGTATAATTTTAAGAGAGAAGTTTATTAAAAACAGAAAAATTTTAAATTTTCATTCAATAATTTATCAAGAATCTAAGAAGTTCGAAAAAATATTCAAAAATGTAGTTAAAAATATTAATTATATTTTAGATAAAAAATATCGAATTTCTTTTAAAGAAGAAACTGAATTAGATTTATTCATAGAACAGTACACTATTCCAAAAATAATATCTGCAATTGAGGAAAGTTTTGAATTTTTAGTTAAAAAAGGTTTTAATCCTGTTACTACGTTAACAGATATACATGCATCTGGAGAAATTTCAGAATTATTATATAAATCTAGAAAAATCGGAATTCATCAAATTTGGAAAAAAATTGCTTCACCTACATGTAGGTATGGAATATTTAGAGAATTAAAAAAATATAATACTCAAAGTTCCTATATAAAAATGAATAAAGTTTTTAAAAATATTAAAAACGGCAATTTCAATAAAAGTCTTAATAAAGAATTTAAGCAAAATTTAAAAAATTTGATTAAATTTGATCAAAAGAATAACAAAAGTTTTTTTTATAAAACCTTAAGAACTATAAATAAAAACTATTTATGAAAAAAAACTATTTTATAATAGGTGGGACGAGCTCTATAGGAATTGAATTAATAAAAAAACTAGATAATGTAGAAAGTACTTCTAAAATTTACTTTTCGTATTTTAGAAATATAAAACTTAAAAATATAATTCAAAAAAAATATAGTAATACCCATCCTATAAAATTGAATCTAGAAATTGAAAAAGATATCAAAAAATTAAAAAAAATTAAAATCAAGTTTGATGCTATTATACTTGCTGCGGCAGAAACAACATTTATAAACATTAGACAATTTAAAAAATTTACTCCCTCTAATTTTAAGAAGATATTAAATATTAATCTTAGTAGTCAATATTCGATTATATATAATATTAGTGATAAATTAAAAAAAAACTCTCATATAATTTTTTTATCATCCGTGGCCTCCAAGAACTCTATAGGAAGCAATGCAGCCTATTCTGCTGCAAAATCAGGAATAAATAACTTAACCCTTTTTTTTTCTAGAGCTTTTGAGGGAAAAATAAAAGTAAATTCTATTGCACCAGGTTTAATGAAAACTAATCTAACAAAAAATTTCAATAATAAATATTTTCAAAACTATCTTGAAAAAACACTTACAAAAAAATTAACAAAGCCCTCTGATATATCAAATTTTATAATTAATCTGATAACTAACGACTATAATATAACAGGTCAAATTTTTTATATTGATGGCGGATGTTGATAAAATAAATTTAATTATTCCAGCTGCTGGGGTGGGCACAAGACTTGGAAAGTATACTAAATCAAAATCAAAGAATATGGTATTTATAGATAAAAAAACAATTTTTGAACACCAAATCAAAAGTTTTAATTTTAAATTTATAAACAAATTAATTTTTATTACCGGATATAAAAAAGATTATTTAAAAAAGTACGTCAATAAATTAAGGTTACCAATAAAAATTTACTACTTATTTAATAGAAGGTTTAAGAAGACACAGTGCGCTAATTCGTTAATGATAGCTTTAAAAAAATTCAAAGATAATGCTATAATCTTAAATTCGGATTTAATTTTTGATAAAACGAGTATTAATTATGTTTTAAAGAATAAAAATAAAAATTTTTTATTTATTAGAAATAAAAAAAATAATTTTAAATCAAGGCCTGTAAAAATACTTTACAAAAATAAGAAAATTATAAATATTGGCATTGATATTGAAAATTTTAATTATGATGTTGTTGGACCAATTATTTTTCAAAAAGAAGCAATTATTGAAATTTTAAAAAAAACTAAACTAAAAAAAAGAAAATATTTAGATAATATAAGTTGTTATGAAATCATCAATTTAATAAAAGATAAATTTAAATTCAACTGCAAGATTATTAAAGATAAGAAATGGCATGAAATAAATACAATTAATGATTTACAAATATTTAAAAAAAAACAAAGAGTAAATTAACGAAATGATTAAAAAGATAATCAAATCTATTTTCTTTTTTCTAGGTTATGAAATAAAAAAACTTGATAAAATTAAACTTAGTTTTGATGAAAAGAACATTATTGATAAAAATCTTATCAATCTTAATATCGGTTCTGGTGGTATTAATCTACCAAATTTTATTAATTTAGATTATTCTTCAGATTGGTATAAAGATAGTCAAACTGATCATAATTTTATAGAATATAATATTATCAAAGATAATTTACCATTTGAAAGTAAATCAGTATCAAACATTTACATTTCTCATGTAATTGAACACTTAGAAGATAGTCACGTAAAAAATTTATTTGAAGAATGTTTTAGAGTTTTAAAATCTAATGGCACAATGAGAATAGCTACCCCGGATGCAAAATTTTTATACGAAGTTTCTAAATTAAATTCGAATTTCTGGAAATGGAGATTTCAAAGACTAAAAAAAATGGGCTACAATCCAGAAAAACTACATAATATAAATTTTTTAGTAAGGGAATTGTCTACACCTAAACTTGATGACTCAATTTTTCAATTAGAAAAATATAAGAAAGAATTTAATAAAGGTTTTCAAAATTTTATGGAATTTATAACACGTGAAAATAAATTTAACGAAAACAAAGCAGGTCATCACATCAACTGGTGGTCATTTAATAAATTAGAAACTTTTTTAAAAAGTGTGGAAAAAGTTAAGTTAATTCCCGAGGGAAAAATCATTGAGTCTAAGGCTAATGGCTCTATTTCCCAAAGTATGAAGAGCAAGTATTTTGACACCCAAGCATCTTTTATGACAGTGTATGTTGAATATATTAAAAACTAATTAAAATTTTTAGACAAAAAATAAGCAATCTCTTCATTTGAATAATCAAAAAAATGAACATTATCTCGAAATACATCTATTTTATTATTATCAAAAATTGAATGTGTATTTATTATCCTTAATTTTTGATAGTTTAATTGAATTTTTTTTAATTCTTGTAGCATTAATTTTTGACTGAAAATGTAATAATTCCGATAATTATAGCCCATGTAATTTAAAATTATATTTTCAGCTATCTTTTCATTTTTCGTTTTTATTTTCTTTGTAAAAATATTTGGCTGAATACCTACTGTAAAAGTTTTAATCGTTTTATCATTTTCAATTATTTTAGCCATTTTCTCAACGTTTAAAATATATTCATCTACTATTGATTTAATTATTTCATAATCTTTTTTTTCTAAATTTGTTTTTATATATTCTGCCTCACTATTAACACCATAAGACATTAAGCGAATATATAATTTGTACATATTCAATGATTTTATAAAATAAGGTATATAGGTTTTTGTCGACACAATCGCAGAACTTCTTAATTTTAGCAAATTATCAATTTGAAAACGAAGATTCAGTGAATGAAAGTTATCATAAAATCTCACAATATTTTTATCATATTTATTTGTTATCCTATATTTAGAATCTACATCATTTGCACTACTCATATAAATTACGTGGTCAGGTTTAATTTTTTTTTTGTAAATTTCTAAAAAATTTTTTTCTTGAAAAGATGTGTAGCCGCCTATTCCAGCGTTTAACACTTGAAAATTTTTATTTTCGTTATTTAAAATATTTTCTAAATGTGCATCGATATTTTCAACATAACCTTGTCTCAAACCACCATTTACAACGGATGATCCAATAAGTAATATTTTTTCCTTTTTATGGTTAATTTCCTCATCCATTATACCAAGTGAATTTGTTTTAAAGGTATCATAGTCAAGATTGGGTCGATAAATATATATCAATTGCGGGTGATATTCTCGAATATCATAATATTTTCTATTGGCCTTTTTAATGTTCTTTAAATGCTGTTCGAACTCATTGGTAGAAATTTTGGACTCTTTGATTAATGGATAGTACTCTTTTTTTATTAAACTCAATTTTGATAAAATGATAAATGAAAGCAACTCTAGTATTGTAAAAAATATCACAAAAATCAAAAGTGAAAGGATAAAAATTTTATAATTATCTAACTTTTTTAAGCTCATAATTCTCAAGTTTGTATCTTATATTACAGTTTTTTAATAAATTCTCATTATGGGAACACAGAACAATTGTATATTTATTTTTGATGGTGTTTAAATATTCAATAAAATCATTTTCAGTTTCTCTATCTAAACTACTGGTTGGCTCATCTAATACTAAAATATCAAACCCACTATACAGAGCTCTAGCAATTCCAATTCGCTGTCTTTGTCCGCCAGACAAATTTGAGCCCCTGTCTCCAATATTTGATTTTAAGCCGTCATTTAAATTCTGTATCATCTCTGAAAGCTGTGAATAATCTGCAACTTTTTTAACCTTTTCTATATTCACTTCATCCACATTTAGCCCGAATGCAATATTTTCTTCAATGGATCCATCGGTTAAGCTAACCTCTTGTGGAACAAAAGCAAAAGTATTCGGGTTTTTCAAAATTTTATTATTTAAAATAAGATTACCGTCTTTTGGCTTTATTAATCCTATTAATATATTCAATAAGGTAGATTTTCCTGATCCGCTTTTTCCTGATATTCCAACAAATTCATTTTTTTTTAATTCAAAATTTAAATTTTTTAAAATTAAATTGTTTGAATTGTTGTATTTGAAATTTACTGAATCAAGCTTTAATATTAAATCTTCCGATAATTCTTCAAACTTATAGCTATTGCCAACTTCTGTTTTTTTAAAATCTAATAATTCTTTTTCTATTAAATCTACAGATTTGCCACTAAATCTAATGTTTTGCATAGATGAAATTACCCTGTTAAGTGATGGTAAAATTTTAAAAGACCCAGTAACAAATATTCCTGTTATTATTAAGATTTCGCTATTAGAGTAATTATTTAGTTTTAAAAAAAAAACTAATATTACAAATCCAATCATTGAAATTAACTCTATTACTCTTGATGGCACATACTGAAATGTTTGTTGTAAAATTTGATATTTATTTGTTAAATTTAAATAATGTTGATGTTTTTTAATAAAAAAATCAATGGCTTTAAAAACTTTAATATCTCTTAAATTTAAAATACATTCATGTAAATATTTAATTCTGATTTTCTCAAATTTTTGTCTGTTGGCTCCCCATTCTAGATTTTTTTTTCTGGTAAAACTTAAATAAAGTATAATTACTACAGAATAAAATGAAATAATAACTAAAAAAGCCTCAAAAAAAAAGTACATCAAAAATAGAGAGATAAAAATTATAACTATAATTTCAGTTGATAATATTAAAAATGGCAATAAAAAATGGCCCGTTAAAAAATTAACTTCAATTTGAATATTGTGAATTAAATCAGAAGAATTTCTTCCAATATATTTTATAAAGTTTTGGGATAGATAACCGTTTAATAATTTCCGAGACGTATCCTTATAGACCCTATAAGAAAATTTAATTATATAGTGAGTTAAAAAAACTAAAAAGATAAATTTAATTGAAAAAATAAATAATAAAACTAATAAAAATATAAAAATAGCTCTATCACCGCCAATATACTGGTTCGTAATACTAAAAATTTTAGTTAATATTTCATTTTCAGTATTAATTGAACCACTATCAAGCAAGATGGTAAAAAAAGGTAATAAAGCACCAAGACTAAAAATCTCCAGTGTAGCTCCTAGAAGCATAATAAAAATTAATATAGGAATTTTTCTTTTATTTTTTTTTGAAAGAATATTATTTAATTTAATAATTTTTTTTAAAATTTGCATGGGCAATATTTTAGAAATTGTAATAATTTTTAAACCAGCTTATATATCTTTTTATGCCATTTTCAGGAGTGATTTTACACTCATAATTTAGTAATCTTTTTAATTTTTTACTAGATCCATGCGTCTTAATCATGTCCCCTTGTTGTAAGGGCAAAAGTTTTTTTTTAGCTTTCATTTTTAAGTTATTTTCAATTATTTCAATATACTTTTTTAGAGTCACTGATCTTTGTGAACAAAAATTAATTATTTCAAAATTTTTTGCATGCTTTTTATTATCTAAATAACGAATTATATTCTTTATTGAGTTTGTTAAATCATCAATATAAGTGAAATCTCTTTTATGATTTCCTCTATTAAATAAAAAGATTTTCTTTTTCAGTAAAATATTTTTACAAAAATTATACAAAGCCATGTCTGGTCTTCCCCACGGTCCATAAACAGTAAATAACCTCAGACACAATATTTTTTTATTGAATAATTTAGAATACACCTGAGCAAAATATTCATTACATATTTTAGTTGCTGCATATAGTTGCTTTGGAGCTAATGTTGAAATAGATTCATCGAAGGGTAATTTTTTACTATCTCCATAAACACTACTACTGCTAATAAATAATAACTTTTTAATTTTTTTATTGTTTTTAATACATTCTAATAAATTAAATGAACCAATAATATTAGAGCTTACATACTCAGATGGTTTTTTTAAAGAATATCTTACACCTGCCTGAGCTGCAAAATGAAATATATAAAAAGAGTATCTTTTTGTTAAAAAAAAATTATTTAATTTTTTTTTGTTTTTCAAATCAATTTTACTAAAATGAAAATTTTTATATTTTTTTAAAATTTTTAATCTGTCATTTTTTAATTTTATATCGTAATATGAGTTTATGTTATCAATTCCATAAACAATATTTCCGTTTTCTAAAATTTTTTTTGAAATGTGAAAACCAATAAATCCAGCACAACCAGTAACTAAAAAGTACTTCATTTTTTTAAAAGCATATTTTCTACTTGCGAAAGTATAAAGTGACCCAAAAAAATATGGGCCTCTTGAATATTTGCAGTATTTTTGCTTTTTACTATTATCGATAAATCAGTTAAATCTCTACATTTACCCCCTTTATTTCCATAAAAACCAATAGTCTTTATTTTTTTTTGTTTCGCCGCTTTCAAAACTTCAATAATATTTTTCGAGTTGCCTGACGTAGAAATTGCAATAAGAGTATCCTTTTTGTTTCCTAAAGCCTCTAAATTTCTAGAGAATATCTTATTAAAATTAAAGTCATTACCACAAGCTGTAATGGTAGAAGTGTCTTGAGCTAAAGCAATTGCTGGAAATGGTCTTCTATTAACTTTAGGTCTAAGTCTTACCAATAGTTCAGCTGCTAGATGTTGAGAGTCCGCGGCAGATCCTCCATTGCCACAAAATAATACTTTTCCACCACTGCTCAAGGTTTTACAAATTAAAATTATTGATTTTTTTATCTCTTTAGATGAGTCTAAGAGCGATTTTTTAACGCTTATGCTCTCATTTAACTCAGAAAGTAGCTTATTTTCAAATTTATTTAATTTCAATATGCTGTCTCAGTTTTTTTGCTATTTCAATTTCTTCTTTAGTTATTTGTCCTAATTTATTACTGCCTATAGCTTCACAAACTTTATTAACTCCCTCTATCAAACTTTTAAAGCCTTTAGGCTCCAAAGAAGCTGATTGATCACTTCCATACATTGTTCTATCGAGTGTTATATGCCTTTCTAGTGAAGAAATTCCAAAACATGTAGCGGCGATTGAAATCGCTATTCCGTTTTCATGACCGCTATAACCAACATTACACTTAAACTTTTCCTTTAATGCTTTTATAGTAATCAAATTGGCATCACTGGGTTGCATTGGATATGTCGAAATACAGTGCATTAATTCAAAGGGACATTTATTTTTTCTAAATATATCTACAGCATTTCTTATATTTTCTTCGGATGACATTCCAGTTGATATAAAAGTATGTTTTTTTTGCATGGAAACTTCATTTAAAAAATTCAAATCTACAATCATAGCTGAGGCTATTTTATTATATTTTGTGTCAAACTTTTCCAGAAATTTTAAACTATTGAGATCCCATGCAGATGCAAACCATTCTATTCCTTTTTTTTTACAATAAGTATCAATTTCTTGATAATCATTTAATTTAAATTCTAGACCATCTTTTTGTTCTCTTTGTGTAGTACCCCATGGGCTTTCTCTGAAACTATCTAAGTATTCTTTGGTATAAACTAAATTTATATCTCTTTTTTGAAATTTTACAGAATCAAAACCTGCTAAACAAGCTTCATCGATAAGTTTTTTTGCAATTGAAATATCTCCATTGTGATTTATTCCAATTTCACCTATTGTGTAAGGTTTGTTATTCATTTATTAAATTAAATCTATAACATAATATCTTTAAAATAAAATGATTATTTAAAATGAAAATCTCAAACATTAATCTTGAAGTAAGAAAGCTTTTAAAAACAAAAAAATTTTATGTTAAATATAATAGAGGTAAAAATAAACCTTTTGAAAAAAACTATCATGGAATTATTAAAGATCCTGATGGGAAAATTAGAAATTTAATTAATGAAAAAAGTTATAAAATTTCTCAATTAAAACATATTCTTAATTATTTAAAAAATATTAAGCCAGGTAAAATACTTGATGTAGGTTGTGGGCATGGTTGGATGCTATCAGCTTTAAATAAAAAATGGAAAAAATTTGGAATAGATATTAGTAGATTTGCATCAATAAATGCTTCTAAATATGGAAATATTTTTACCGGTGATATTAAAAATTATAAAGAAAAAAAATTTGATGTAGTGACAGCTCTTCATGTTATTGAACACGTAAAAAAACCTGAAGAGTTAATTAAAAAAATATTTAAAATTTTAAAAAAAAGAGGTATCTTAATTTTGGAGACACCTGATTTTGATAGTGCTGCAGCGAGAAGATATGGTAAAAATTTTAGACTTCTATTCGACAAAACGCACATAAGTTTATTTTCTCAAGACTCTCTAATTAGAATGGTGAGGAAATACGGATTTAATTTAATCGATATTTATTATCCATATTTTGAAACACCTTTTTTCAATAAAAAAAATCTTTTGAAAATATTGAATAAAAACACTATTTCTCCTCCATTCTATGGATCAGTGATAACTCTAATTTTGATTAAAAAATAACTTAATAATCAAAATATACTATCTGAAAGATTACCATCGAAATTAATTGTGGTGCCAGTGATATATTTGATTTTATATTTTACAATTGAACAAATCATATTTGCTATTTCTTTCGGTGATCCTGCTCTACCTAAGGGCAATTGATTTTCAAATTTTTTCAAATTTTTGCCGAATAGATTTTTTAGTCTTAAAGTTTTTATTGGACCCGGTGCAATATTAACGCAGGTTATGTTTTTTTTAGTAGTTAGACGGCTATATGTTTTAAAAATACTAGAGAAAGCAACTCTAAAAGCGTTGGATAAAACCAAATCATCCTCAGGTCTTTTAATAGTGTGCGAACTAATTAAAAAAACATATCCATTTTTTCTTATTTTAATTTTTTGTAAAATTATACAAAAGCTTAAAAACAATTGATTAAAATACTTTACCCAATCATTTTTGGATACTTTAAAGAAATTTTTTTTTGGTGGTCCACCAGTATTTAAAATTAAAATATCAAAAGAATTTTGATTTTTACAAAACTTTTCAACGTTTTGAATGTTGCTTGTATCAAGTATTTTACTACTTGTGCCTTTTACATCTACTCCAATTTTTTTTAAGGAAATATAAATTTCTTTACCTATTCCTTTTGATGATCCTAAAATTAAAGAATTCATTGTATACCTTTATATCTTGTTACATAATAGTCTAATTCAAAAAAACTTAAAGCATGGTTATCATCTGGATGAAATTTGGAAATTTCACCCTTAATATAAAAGAATATTGAATCTGGCTTGTATTTTTTAAGTTTTAATAAGATTTTTTTATTATAAGCATGCAAACCATAAGAAACTTGCTTGTGAATTTTTCTGATTTTTATTATTTTATTTAAATTATTTATGCTTTGAGTTTTATTAAAACTCGTATGTATCAAGCCTACTTTTTTAATCTCTTTTTTTGATAAAGAATTTACAAATTTTTTAATTTTCAAAAAAGAGACATTACCCGTTGAAATATAAATTTTTTTTATTCTAGAATTAAGCAATTTTTGTATAAGCTTCGTATTATTAAAATCTTCACTTAAAATTTTTATAAAATCAGTATTAATTGAGGAAAAAAAATTAACTAATTTTATATCACCTAAGGCGATACCAAATTTTTTTTTTTTTAATCTGCATTTTTTTCTTGCTTCTATGTAAAAATTCTTAGTTAATTTAAGACTTTGGAATTTTTTTTTTTTAAATAACAGCTCATAAATTTTCTTATCTCTAAAATCAGAATAAAAAGAACAATCTTTACTTTTAAAAGCTTTTTTATAAGAAAGATAAAATTCATTTTTTTTAATTTGAAAAGAAATGCAATCTACTTTTGAACTCAAAAGTTTTTCCAAATAATAATTTGCATATTTTTTACTTCCTAAATGATTTAACCCAATTTCAGCAAATATCATTTTCTTGAAAAATTTTTGTATAAATAATTCGCCATCTTCAAATCATTTTGGTCATCAATATCGATTGAATTCCATTTATCCATTTCAAATATAACAATATTACCAAAGATTCTATTTTTAAGTTTAAGCATCTTTGAAGACTCCGAAATGTAAATACTTCCATTTTCTCTAAATTGTTTGAAATCCTGGCTTCTTGGTCTATTTTCTGGTTTATAATTTTTCGGAAAATAAAACCTTTTACCTTTTTCCCAGTAAAAATCATGGGAATTACAAACTGAAACTAAAGTGTCAGCACTTGAATCTACTATTTTTGTTATTGCAGCATCAATTTGTTTACTAGTTCGTAAAGGTGAAGTTGGTTGTAAAGTAATTATAAAGTCGAATTTTTTTTTTATCTTTTTGTAAGCGTGAACAACTGCATCATCTGGCATAATAATACTATTTGATAAGTATTTAGGTCTTTTTACCAAAAAAACATTTTTATATTTTTTAGCAACTTTTAATATTTTAGGAGAGTCGGATGTTACACAAACTTTACTTATGAATTTTGAATTGTTTCCATGTAAAATACTATGTTCAATTAAAGTTTTGTTTTCTATTTTTCTTAAGTTTTTATTAAATAATCTCCTGGAGCCTCCTCTGGCAGGTATAACTGCTAAGAAAGTTTTATTTTTATAATGTTTCATTATTACGAAAGTATTATTATAAATCAAATCAATACGTTTTATTAAAGAATGATCATTCTTTTATATATTTAAAGTAATAAATTAAAGATTGCGTTCTAAAAATTTTTTTCAGTGCATAAATCAAGCCAATTGAGCTATTAGTACTGGTCAGCTACACGCATTACTGCGCTTCCACATCCAGCCTATCAACGT